>Ga0181568_10000238_pt1 | contig 47435 bp, 44 predicted proteins | sample 101ome_20_FD_133758 | JGI IMG/M metagenome (GOLD analysis project Ga0181568, IMG submission 133758) | Coastal salt marsh microbial communities from the Groves Creek Marsh, Skidaway Island, Georgia - 101404AT metaG (megahit assembly) | ecosystem: Environmental > Aquatic > Marine > Intertidal...
AAAATAGTTACATTACTACTGCTTACAGCCACAGGCGAAATACGAACATTTTGAGTGGCTACAATGGTTCCAGTTCGTTCATTAATTATAACCTTTGCCGCAACATCAGGTCGCACATCAATACTACCCACTGCGGCAATGAAATTAGTAGTCTGACCAGCAAACTGAGAGGGAATACGAACATTGACAACTCCTCCATCGGTAGCCAAGGCAGTACCTGGGTAGTAATTATTGACTGCCTCTGCCATTTTGACGGCAGTTAGATTATCCGGAGAGCGGAGAAGAAGATCTAAAGAATTATCGAAGGTCACCACAGTATCAATTTCACGCTCTACATTGGCTCCATTACTGACTAGACCGACAGTTGGGTGGTTCACTTGGACATTCCCACCTGCATTTCCGGCGGACAAACCACCAATGGATACAGCACCCTGAGCCACTGCATAAACTTGACCGTCGGCACCTTTCAGAGGAGTCTGCAAAAGAATTCCTCCCTGAAGAGAGTCGGCATTACCAATCGAGGAAACCGTCACATCCAAACGAGACCCTTCTTTTGCAAATGGACCAATCTCCGCAGTCACCATGACCGCAGCTATATTTCTTGATTTATCGGCTTTGTCCGCACGAATTCCTAAACTCTCAAGAGCATTGAGAATTCCCAACTCCGTGTACTCGATCTTGGAGTCACCCTGACCAGCTAAACCTGTCACTATCCCATACCCGAAGAGTTGATTGCTACGACTCCCCTTCACATCTGTAAGGTCTTTAATTCGAGCACCCTGAAGAACGAAGGGAATTAATAGAAAAGGGAGAAATCTAGAGAGCAAAATCATCATGGGAAAGCAGATTTCAAAAAGGGTTAACAACGGAAACTAGTTTTTGATACCATGACTGCTTCTGGGCATCATTTAGACTACCCTTAGCCACAAATTCAATTTGGGCGTCAGCTATATACTGAGAGGAGACAATATTCCTATATCTCAACCCATCCTTAAATCCGTAACCCACATCTTCTTGCCGAACCATGCCCTTTAGTACCGCATAATAACTCTCACCAGAAAAAGTCACCATTCGAGCACCTTCTAGAACAAGTACCCCATTGGGTAAAACATCAATAACAACCACACTGACTCGCCCTTTTAACTCTTGAGTATTGGCTATCGAGCCACCTCCTTGGCTGGAGTTCTGAGTTTCAATTTGAGTGCCTGGAAGACTGCCATTATGGGTACCCATCTTACTGTTGGCGAAAAGAAACTGGGAAACAGCATTTTCAATTTCCGACTGCCTACTTCGGACCGAATTTTGGGAAGCCGCAAGGGAAGAACTCTCAGCCACATCAATTGTAATCAGGTCACCAACCGAATAGGCTCTCTTACCACCAAAAAGACCTCTCTGATCATTTCCACTTTTTAACCAAAGGGAGGTACCCAAAGTAAGCTGGGCAGTAAAAAGAGATAAAATTAAAAGTTGGATGTATTTCATCGAGGATTTACAAATGAACCTTCACGCTATTTTCACTGAGAACCTTTGCCTGAAATTCCTTCTCGGAAGAAAGATTTTTAACGCGGACAAATGAACCTTCAACTCCGTCTTCTAATGCTAATCCTTTCATAGTAACAAAGATTCCGTTCCCTGATGCAAAGACATCAACGACCTTACCTTTATTTATAAGGGTTACCTTAGAGAGATGATTCCATTTTAGTGGAGTATCTGGGCGAAGGTGAGAAGAAACCTCATAACCTGCCAACTTAGCCCCTACCGGAACACTGTTTGCATATTGCTTAAGGGTATCGACTTTACGAGACTTCAAAGAGTGAACACTAAGTTTTTCTCCGTTAATAATTGATTTATTCGTGAAATAAACATCTTCCATGTGAAGAATCTTGATGGGTATGGAAAAAACTCCCGCTTTCACTCCATTCTCCCAAATATCGAATTTAACAAAGCAATTCGAATTGAGTTCATCAGGCGAACAGGAGGAAAGTTTGATAATAAAATTGGGGTGACAGGTAAGATTTTCCCACTTCCGAGTAAGATGAACGACAACCTCTCCGTTAGTTTGAAACCTGTGCTTTAACAAATCACCAAGTGTTTTTTGGAGCACCAAACTATCCAGGACCACATTTTCGCTCTTTGAATCAACATCAATTGAAGAGTTTGTGTGAGTAACAAAAGAAGAGGAGATATAACTGGAAACCTTTTTTTCAACTCTTTGTCCCTTGGCAAAATCAAGAGAAATAGGTTGGAGAAAACGCTCAACTCCCCCACTAAGAGAGAAGGTAAGAAGTAAAAACTGGGCAATAACAGCAGCTCGCATTATCTCTTCAATTGATTCACCCTAGATAGCATATCATCAGATGTTTGAATCGATTTGGAATTCACCTCGTACGCACGTTGGGCAATAATCATGTTAACCATCTCTTCCACAACATTTACATTGGACATCTCCAAATATCCTTGTTGAATCACTCCCAATCCGTCTAAACCTGGGTTACCTTGCTCAACCTCTCCACTCGCCTCTGTTTGGGTGTATAGATTGCCACCTATCGATTTGAGCCCCGAAGGATTGGGGAAACGAGAAAGCTGAATAATGGCAAGTTCTTGGGTTCCATCAGGAGTCTCAACAGAAATATTACCGTCAGGAGATATAAATACATTGGTAACATTGTTATCAATGGGAGGAAATCCATTAAGGGTAAGACCATCCGCTGTTGTCAGTTGGCCTTCGGGTCCAACCTTGAACGCACCGTCTCGAGTGTAAGCCAAACTTCCATCTGCTCGTTCCACTTCAAAAAAACCAACTCCATCAATCGCGACATCAAATTTTTCACTCGTCTGGGTCAATTGACCTTGAGTGAAAATTTTGGCCGTGGATACCACTTTGGTTCCATTACCCATTTCAACCCCGGTCGGAATCACATTACCAGCTCCTGTTTGCCCACCTGATTGCCTAGGGTTTTGGTAGAGCAAATCTTGAAACTCGATCTTGTTCTTCTTGTAGCCCGTGGTGTTCACATTAGCTATATTATTTGAAATAACATTGAGGTTAAGTTGTTGGGCATGCATGCCCGTCGCACCAGAATAGAGTGAAAGGTTCATATTATTAACTAGTTTGTCCTAAAGTACCAATTGCCTTACCGACATTTTGGTCAAAAGTTTGGATCATTTTTTGGTTTGCCTCATGAGCACGTGAAACTTCGATTAGACCGATCATCTCTTCAATGGATGAAACATTGCTGCCCTCCAGAAAACCTTGCATGACAGCGTAAGTACCTGGTTCAGACTCAGTGGGGAATACCGTATCGTCTTTGGGGATAAAGCCTCCACCAATTCGATCAAGCTGGGTCAGGGGATCGTCAAATTTGAAAACACCTATTTCTCCAACTAAGTCTTCTCCCTGAAAAACCTGCCCTTCTTTATCAATAGAAATTTCACCGAGAGAAGGATCGGTGGTGATCGCATTGCCACCGCGGTCAGAAAACTGATGCCCCATGCTATTAACCATCACACCATCGGCGTTAATATAAAACTGACCATTGCGGGTGTAAACCGCCTCGCCTTTTGCATTCATGAGGGAAAAAAAGCCATCTCCACGAAGAGCAAGATCTAAAGGATTACTGGTTTCACGAAGTTCGCCTTCGATGAGATCAGACTGATTCTTCAACATGGGAAAAGAACCTGACATATCATTCCTCAGCCGGTCATGGGTGGATCGAGGAATTTCCCCTCCTTCGATGGCCTCAAAAGAAACCGCAACCTTCTTATAACCAGCTACATGGCTAGCAGCAATATTGTTAGCAATGATGTTTTGATACTGCTCAAGACCCCGAAGTGCAGCGGCGTTTTCATACATAGACAAGTTCACACCCGAAATGAAGCAATTCCTGTGCCACTATGAAATACAATAAGCCCAAAATTGGACTGTATTAAGTCCGGTGGGGCAGAAAAGAGACCTAGTAAAGACAGTCTATCTCCAAAACCTTACCATCATCAAAGCGAATGATAAGCTGGACAGGTTTTTCGTCTCTTGAAACAACCTCAACAACCGGAGAACCCTCCTCTTGGTAAATGACTTGGGACTGAGTTTCTTTACCAACTTCAATATTTTCAGAGGAGGTAGTGGCTAGAGTGGCAGTTGAGGGCGATAAATAAGGCGAAAAAGAGGAATCCGCTTCGGTTTGTTGATCAAACCCTCTTCCTTTCAAGTAACTTTCCATGCGATACGATTAGCAAGATTCATGCCGAGACGATTAACGGTATCGGACCAAGTCCTCCTGGCTGATATCCAAAACCAAACTCAGCTCGACTCTTCTATTTTTTTCAGGTTGGTTGGGGAACCGGATTCGATTGGGTTTAGTGGCACCATGACCACTTAACCGTTCAAGTTTTTGAGACAACTCACCCGCCGAGTAGTGATTCAGTGCTTCGGTCACCTCTACCGCTTGATATAAAGATAGTTCCCATTCCGTAGGAATCGGATTTTCTACTTTTCCCTCCAAACTCATCGTGTGGGAATCGACTCGGTAAACAAGAACATGCTGAGACAAAAGCCAAGCCATTCTTTGCATTACTTTTCTACCATGTGAAGAAAGCTTGGCTGTGGTGGGTTCAAAGATCGGTTTATCATCCCCGTGATAAAGCGTGACTTTAAGACCCTCAGATGTCACTTCGAGCTGGATAATTGAATCATCAATTTCATGAAGCTTTAAACGTTGGTACCAGTCTTGGGCGATTCGATGAAGCACATCGATATCAATAGATGTGGTATCGTCTGTGTTACGCATCGTTGTATCCGACCTGCCAACGATTTGATCAACCATACTGCCAGGACGGGCATCCTTTTGTTCTACAGGAGTTGATTTGGGAACACCAGCTTTGTAAGGATCCCGGAAAAATCGAGTCGTGGCAATAATGACCTCCTCATCTTGTGAAAGAATCCAAAGAACAAGAAAAAGGGACATCATTCCCGTGACAAAATCAGCATATGCAACCTTCCAAGCACCTCCGTGCGCGAACGAAAGTTTATTTGTATTAGCCCTCAGGAAGTTCATAGCAGGCAAGCAATCCGTAATGGCTAAAAATCAACCACCCTTGGCTGCTTCTTTGCATTTTTCCTCTAATTCGTCTGCAGTAGGTTGGATTTGCTTATCAAGTGAGCGACGACCAATTTCAACAGCCATAATCGGTGACAGCCCTGTAGCAAAACCAGAAACCGACCGTTCAACAATCCTGAAATACAGCATCTCTTGACCTTGATTAAGAGACACTAAACGACCGAGAGGAATACCCACACCGTATGCGAGGAAGATCCCCAAGAAAGTTCCACTCAGAGCAGCAGCAACTTTATAGCCAACAGATTCAGGGTCCTCCAAGTTGGACATGGTGTTAATAATACCAAGAACTGCAGCCACGATACCAACACCTGGGAGAGCATCAGCAATCATCTCAATCGCTTTAACTGAACGACTTGCTTCCGCCTCACGACTACTTAACTCAGAGCTTAAAATTCCACCGATTTCTCCGGGCTTGCACCGTCCATCCACGATAGGTCTAAGTGAGTTGCAAAGAAACTCAACAAGAGGCTTGTCATTGAGGAAGGACGGATACTTGGTAAAAATGGAACTGTTGGTAGGATCACTTACATGTTCATCCAATGCTGGCGTACCCTTTCTTCTTCCAAGCATGAAAAGCTCATATAAAAGTACCAGCAGGTCTACAAATTTACCTTGGTTACTAATCCCTCCCTTAAATGCCTTAAGGATATCACTCTTGAGGCTCATGAGGACAGATTTAGGGCTTGAAACAACAAGTATACCTAAACCAATACCGCAGATAATCATAATCTCACCCGCATGGATGAGAGATACAGGATTACCCCCAGCGACAGTAAAACCGCCAATGCAGGAAACGAATACAATAATTATCCCAACTGTTAAAAGCATTTCTAAAAACTAGTTATTATTCAAAGGTTTGGAAGTGGGCACGTAAAGTGAGAAGAGTTTGAGAAATAATTTGGCTGATTCGACCTTCAGACAACTTAAACAGGTGGGCAATTTCAGACAACCTCAATTCTTCAATGTAATAGAGTAGGAGGATTTTTTGGCTCTGTTCCGGCAAATCCTTAATTTTCTCTCTAAGCATGAAAACTTTTTCTCTCTTTTCAAGCTTATCAAATGCAGTCGACTCCGTAGGATCATCAAGAGTCTCAGCAAGAGAGCTACTATCATCCCCCTCCATTCTTTCATGGCTATTTCCATCCATTGAAATGAAGGTTACAGGCTGAGTTTGCTTAAGCAGTCGGCCGTATTCGTCTTGGGTTAAATCGAGAGACTCGCGAACTTCTACATCCGTGGGCGTCCGCCCTAAGGCAAGCTCAAGCTCGAGAATAGTAGCTTGAAGAGACCTTGCTTTGGCACGATTGGCTCTAGGAAGGTGATCAATTCTACGTAACTCATCAAGTAAGCCTCCTTTGATCCGAAGGGCTGCATAATTTCCAAATGATTTCCCCTTGGATGGATCAAAACGATTAACCGCAAGGATAAGAGAACGCACACCGACCCCATACATATCTTCGGTTTCGTAAGTTTCGGGAAAGTGATGTCGTAACCTAACTACGATCGACTTGACCAAAGGAAGGTATTTCTCAATCCAAAGATCTCGGCTCTCCTTAGTAAGCATCGCTTGACGATAGCTTTCAGCAGCTACGCTCATCCGAGCGTCTTGGGAGAGGTCAGAAGGTTTTTTAACTGTGCTATCCTCGGTCATTTAGTTTTGGGAAGCGAAACCTTCTTTGCTTTGGTGAGGGCTTCGACATTGGTCGCAGCTGCAAGTTCTTCGCCCGAAATACTTTTTTCTTGGGTGCTCGATTTTGATGAAACAGCGGAGGAAGAAGAAGGGTCACCCTCAGGAGTAGTATCTTGCATCCTCGAGGAGCTTAGGGCAAAACCGAGCAAAAACCTTCCACTCGTAGCGAAAAACACACAACCGACCGAGCCATGAAGCAAACTATGGATGAAGTCCTTGTAAATTAGACTGGAGATAAGGTAAAAAAGCACAAAACCAACAAACCCCGCTAGGAAGAAGAAAAATTTCGCATCATCTTTCATAGTTAAATCTTTTGGTAGGATGCAAAACCTCTAGAGTATAGTTCCTCTGGGAATGTCTTGGAGATCATTTGATTAAGAACCCCTCTGGAGAAATCGCCAGTAACATTCTGCCCATTACAGATGCAGAAAGGAGTCATACCTGAACCGAGGACTACCGGCCACAACTTGGTGGCGTTGGAAAGTTCATCAAAATGGGTGATGGCAATGTGAGTCCCTCCGAGATGCTTCGATGTTTGAATCGACCTATTCAAGACTTTGAGATCATAAGCACCATTGATCACCAAAATTCTCGATTCAATATTGCAATGGTCAAGTGCCTCTTTGGTTTGCCCCCAATCTTCGACTCTACCAAGGGAAAGACCTGGCAGGTCGACATAAAGCGGTCTATCATCCGTTGGTTGGGGCAGTCTCGAGGCCTCTCGGTAAAGAGTCACGCCAATTACCTCGCAAAAGATTCGCAGAGAGTCGTCTGGATTGGGAACACCATTTTCCATCTTCAGCACCATCGGAACTTTCTTGTTTATAAAAACCTCGTGAGCCAAAATTTTGCAAAGAGTAGTGGTTTTACCCGAACCAGGAGTACCAATCAAAGCAACGGTGTTACCTAAGGGAACATCGGGATTGGATTTGTAGCGGTCTGAAAGGCCGATGGTAATGTGTTTGAGAGAATCAGCTAGGGGAAGATCCTTGATCTCATTCCAATTGGACCAAGACTTAATTTGGCTAAGAAGATTTTCATCAAAGCCGGTTTTTTGGAGCAATGCGGACACTGAATCTCCATCTTTGATTGGATCATTTGCAACCACCTCCTCGGATAAGTTGGAGGCACTTTTAATACTTTCATCAACCGTCGGTTTTTCAGCTAACTCCGGAAGATGTTCACCTGAAAGTTTCTCAGAAGTTTCCGATTCATCCTCATCGGCGTCAGAGGCAGGCGACAATTCGGCTATCACCTCGAGCTTGGGCGAGGAAATAAATCTTTTAAGCCCCTCCCCTCCGACTTGTCGAACAGAGACTACTTTTGCTTGATCGCCCAACTTCTCCTTGATCAAGCGAACTGCTTCCTCTGCAGATCTGACAACAAGCCTAAACCTTTTGGTCTCTGAGTTTGTTTCTTGCTGTAAGGAATCGGTGGACATGGCTAATCGGGAATTACACACTCATTCCAACACTCTCCTGGACAGTAGATTGCTGGGGAACATTTGGTAATGAATTCGAAATCTCCTCGGGTAGAGAATGTTCGGCAAGGCTAATCGCTGCGTAAGGATCGATCATGGTCTCACTCGGGATTTCCTGAAAAGCCAAAATAACTAACTGGGGATAACTTGGTTCCATGAATCTGCGAAGAGCTAATCGGAGTTCGGATGAGGTAACAAGAACAGGAGTCATCCCCTCATTGACCATCTCATTAATTTTAGGTTCAACCTCTCTTAGTATCCCTTGAGTCAAATCTGGGTCCATCGCCAAACCCACATCAAACTGGCTCTTCTTCACTCTTTGGATTAACATTTGTTCGAGGCGAGGTTCCAAGGTCATCGCCACCAATTTGTTGGGGGATGATTCAAATTCTTTAACAAAGTACATTCCCAACTTTTTACGAGTTTGCTCGGACAAGTCGTCGGGATTCTTCGTAATTTGAGCCATATCCGCAATCGTTTCAAGGATTAGAGTCAAATTCTTGATAGGGATTCGCTCCCTTAGGAGATTTTGAAGGGTTCTTTGTATGATACCAACATTGACTAGATCAGGAAGTAACTCACTCACCAAAGTGGGGTTTTTGTCCTTAATCAAATCTATGAGGCGCTGGGTGCCCTCTCTCTCCAAGATCAGGTAGGAGAACCTCTTGAGAATATCCGAAAGGTGAGTAACTAGAACCGATGAAGGGTCCACAACTGTAAATCCTTCAACCTCAGCCATTCTCTTATCATTTTCGGTGATCCATTGTGCTTTGATTCCAAAAACCGGCTCCACTGTGGGAATGCCACGAAGTTTGCTTTCGTCCGCATTTCCCATGTTCATCGCCAAAAAGCGTTCAGGAACTACACTGGATCTGGCAATCTCCTTGCCTCGGAGAACAAAGCGATACTCGTTAGGTTCTAACTCAATATTGTCTCGTACTCCTATCGTGGGAAGTAACATACCCATATCTCGAGCAAAATTTGTGCGGGCACCAGTAATTCTTTCCAATAAGTCACCGCCTTTTGATTTCTCTGCAAGGACCAGTAGACCGTAGCCCATCTCCAACCCAAACACTTCCTGCTCAATGGCACGTTCCATAGGCGAAAGAGCCGGTTCTTGGGAGTCAGAAACTTCAGCAGGGGTGGTTCCTGCATCAGCGGAGGAGGCCGCCTTTGGAGGAACCGGCATACCAGATGTACGGTTACTTATCTCTTCAAACTGAGAGTCGGCATCTGCTTTCTTCTTAAGGTAAAAAGACAGGGCAAAACAACCTACAGAGAGGATAAAAAATGGCCAAAAAGTTTCAGAAAGAAAGAACGAGAACAGCAAGAGCAGGGCACCAGCAATCGCAATAGCTCGCGGATAAATGGTAAGCTGCCTACCAACAAACTCGCCCAAGTTGGCCTCATCGGATGACCGGGTAACAAGGATACCTGCGGCAATGGAGACGATGATCGCAGGAATTTGAGAAACCAGCCCATCGCCGATGGAAAGTACCGTGTAAGTTTGCAGGGCATCCGAAATCAACAAATCACGCTGAAAGTATCCGATTAATATTCCTCCCACTACATTAACCGCAGTGATAAAAATTCCAGCGACCGCATCACCACGCACAAACTTACTGGCACCGTCCATCGCACCATAAAAATCTGCATCTTTTTGGATTCTCTCACGACGTTTAAGAGCTTGGGCTTCTGTGATTATCCCGGCATTCATCTCGGCATCAATAGACATCTGCTTACCTGGCATCGCGTCCAAGGTAAACCTGGCGGTAACTTCTGCAATCCGACCCGCACCTTTGGTAATCACCACAAAATTGATAATTACAAGAATTAGAAAAATTACAGAACCAACCACATAGTTGCCCCCCACAACAAAAGTGCCAAAGGATTGAATAACTGACCCAGCGTCCCCCTCCAAAAGAATAAGCCTAGTGGAGGCAACATTGAGACCAAGACGGTAGAGCGTAACAGCAAGGAGAATGGTAGGAAAAACAGAAAATTCTGGAGGCTCTTTAATATAAACAACCGTGAGTAGAATGAGTAGTGAAATGCCGATGCTTAGAACCAAAAGCAGGCTGAGCAAATCTTTGTGAATGGGCACAACCAATAAGAAGATGGCCGCAAAAAGCCCAAAAATGAAACCCAAATCAGAGTTCCCTTTAAATTTAGAGAAAAAACTAAACAATCTGGGCCAGAAAAGGGTCATGCAAAACTTTTAGATGTCGAACGCTTTGCAAGCAGACGACGTGCTTTTAATCGGTGAAAATAATAGGAGTGGGCCTGATAGACATGAGCCAGAATCTGAGCAACAACCCGATAAAGCTGTAGAGGAATCGCCTCCCCTACCACACCTATGGCAAACAGCATTCGAGCCACAGCCTTATCTTCGACGGTGGGAACATCATACTCTTTTGCAATTGCTTTAATTTTTCTGGCCAACTGGTTTTCTCCTTTCGCAACCACAATAGGAGCATGATCCGTGCCTTTTTCATATTTAAGTGCCACAGCGTAGTGTGTAGGATTGGTTACAACCACATCCGCAGTTGATACATCCTGTAAATTTTGGCCCATCACAATCTCAATTGCTTTTCTGCGTTGTGCCGCCTTTACCTCGGGAGCCACTTCCTTACTCTTCCTCTCCTCCTTGACCTCCTGTTTGGTCATTTTCATCTCTTCGGTAAATTCTCTTTTTTTGATGATAAAATTGATAATCGCCACAATCAGAAGCATCAAAAAAAGAAGGGTGAACATTACCACCATCAAGAGATGAATAAATTCTGGGATATGATGAACTGGAACAGGGGCATAAAAAATCGGGTCGCTCAGAAAAAAAGTAATTGTTAACCAAACCACCGTTGCAATGCTGATGAACTTCAAAAAGTCGACGAGGAATGCTTTTAAAGCTTTTAGACCAAATACTCGCTTAACCCCATTTACTGGATTCATCTTGTTAAAAGAGGGCTCGATCGCCTTGGGGGTAAACCTGAACCCAGTTTGCACCCCTTCGGCTGCAACTGCGGCGAGAAAACAGGCGACTAACATCGGCAGTACGATAATAGCCATAATCAAATAGGATTGCTTGAGCAATTCCGCAGTACCTTCCTGCTTGGCAACAAGGGTGTCTAGATTTTCGAAAATTGCCTTAGTAAAGGTGGACAACTCAAGTGCTTTACTAGGCCCCCAAAAGGCAATCACAATAAGGCCTGCGAGAAGAGTTGCTGTCATGGCAATTTCTGGAGCCTTTGCAAAACTACCCTTCGAGTAAGCTTCGTTCAGCTTTTTCTCACTTGGCGGCTCCGTCTTAGAGCTTTTATCAACATCTGCCATCGTCTCAGCTCAACCCGCCTGTATGACATCCAACATCACTTCCACGGATCTCTTGCCGTGCTCAACCACATAAGATGAAATCAATAGTATACAAGAAACAAGAAGCACCAGGCCACAGAGGATTCGAACAGCAAAACTGGTAATAAAAACATTCATTTTCGGAACCGCTTTACCAAGAACAGCGAAAGATAAGTTTATGATAAAGTTCAGAGCAATAAAAGGTGCGGCAATCAAGGTCCCCAAAACAAACACATTCGAAACTTCATTCACAAATTCAAGAGTGGGGTTCGCATTGAGGAAGTAAGATCCTATGGGCAGAATTTCAAAAGATAAAATAAATGCCCGTATGATCTCGTGGTGTAAATTAACCACAAAGAAGATTAACAAGCTGAAATAATAGAGCAGACTGGTCAAGGTTGCGTCCGTTGAGCCAAGCAACGGGTTCACACTGTTACTAGCCATAAGCCCGATTTCATAAGATATGAGGTGACCGGCAAGTTCTACTGCAAAGAAGACCATTCGGACCATCATAGCGAGAAGAAGACCAATACACACCTCGTTCATCGACAAAAGAATGGCTCCAAAAAAATGACTAGAAAGGGAGATATCAGCTGGAACAGAAGGATTGATAAGTAAAGATAAGATTAAGCCAAACGCCATGCGGTAACGAACCGGTATCAACTTTCCAGCAAAGAGAGGAATTCCTAAAAAAAAGGCTCCTGTTCGCAATAAAACGAGGACCCAAATTATGATCTCAGATGCCTCAATGGTCATTGGGCCATCGTCGGGATCAAATCAAACATTAAGATACAAAAATCAGTAAGTGTCTTGAGGATAAAATTCGCCGCCACTACTAAAGCCAAAGAAACACAAATAAGTTTAGGTACAAAGGTTAAGGTTTGCTCTTGAAGACTAGTTATTGACTGAATGAAACTGACTAGTAAACCAACGACTGTGGCAGTACCAAGAATGGGAATCGATAGTAAAAGTCCCGTTTGTAAAAGATGTCTCATGACATCCACTGCCAACTCCATTGTCATCTATGAAAAGACTAGTTTACATTAAAGCTTTCCACCAAAGACTGAACGATCAGGTACCATCCATCCACAAGAACAAAAAGTAGCAATTTGAATGGCATAGAAATCACAACAGGAGGCATCATCATCATGCCCATAGACATCAAAGAAGAGGCCACAATGAAGTCTACCACGATAAAGGGAATAAAAATTAAAAAACCCATTTGAAAAGCCGTCTTTAGCTCACTGAGTATGAAGGAAGGAACCACAATGCTAAGGGGCAACTGATCTCTGGTCATGGCTCCCTGTCTAGAAATTTCGAGAAAAAACTGGACATCTTCTCGGCGGGTCTGGTTCATCATGAAGTCTTTCATGTGAGATGTAGCAACCATTAGGGCATCAGAAGACTTCATAGTTTTTTCAATGTAAGGAGTGACTGCATCGTCATATATACGGTTCCATACCGGCCCCATTACAAAAAAGGTGAGAAATAAAGCCAAACCAACGATAATTTGGCTCGAGGGAGCAGCATTGACCCCAATGGCGTTTCGCACAAAACCCAAGACAATAATCATTCTTGTGAAGCAGGTCATCATCATGATTATTGAAGGCCCAAGTGTCAGCAGGGTCATCGCTACCACGAGTTGGATGGCTAAACCAAAGTCGCCCTCATCATTTGCTCCGCTTACATCAATCCTAAGTCCCGGTGCCCCTCCCCCACTTTGAGCATCAAGAGAGACAGAAGACATAACAAAACAGGCAATAAGAAGAGACCAAAACATAGTTTTAACTCCCATGAACTTGCTTATAAACCTACAGTTAAACATGTGAACCCCTAGGATGATGAATAAGTTTCAGCTTTTTCACCCGCTTTACTCAATGAAGTGATGTGCTGAATTGCCCCAGGGCTTACCCCAAGCAAATGCTTCTCATTCTCATATTCTGCAACAAGTAAAAACTGTCGATTTCCCAAAGAATGTGTTTCAGAAATGTGAATTTTGCTGCGGGATTTCGCAATGGATGAGAGTATTTTTTTTCCTCTGTAAAACCTTGTAAATACAAAGGCCGCCACAGCAAGAATACCTAAAAACCCTAGAATTCGTAGAATTTGAAGAGTGTAAGGCGAATAATCAAGATCGAGAGCAGGAGAGGTACTAGCTATCAAATAAAAAGTTTCCTGCATGAGTGACAAAGTTCACAAAAGGGAAAGGACCTAAATTAGCCGATTGAATCGACAATTTCTGTAATCTTGAGACCAAAACGGTCATCGATGACTACTACTTCGCCCAATGCGATTAGCTTGCCGTTTACCAAAAGGGAAACTGGATCCTTTGCATTTTGTTGGAGCTGAATTTGAGCACCAGGACTCAATTCGACAATCTCCTTCATTGGCAACTGTGCTGTACCTAACTGGACTGTGACTTGAACCTTCACATCCATTACGATGTCCATCTTTTTACTATCCATTAGCTTTTCCAATTAATTTAAGGCCTTCAGAAATGCATTCACTGACTTGATAGGCAACGCGATCGCCGTCTAGCCCAATCTCTCCAATAAAGCAGGTTCTATTTTCAATACGAATCTTTGTTTTAGAAATAATTTCAGGGTTCATCTCGATGACATCCTCAGCTTCCAAGTTGAGTAAGTCTCTGACAGATAACTCAAAGGCATCCCACTCAGCCGAGACATCGACCGGGATATGATCGTAAACTTCATGCCACTTGGGGGGCTTGCTAAGTTTTGACTCTTTCTTAGCAGTCGTATTGCTAGAAAGAAGCGTACTTAAGACTGGTTCGAGAGTATAATAGGGAACGGCGACTCGAATTGGACCGGACACATCGCCAAAGGAAGCTTCCATACCTAAAACAAGCATCATCGCATCAGGAGGAGATGTCTGTAAAAACTTCCCAGTCGTTTCCGTACCTATAATGTTGGCGGTTAGCTTCTTAACCGAATCCCATTGCTTGCACCACTCCTCGAGAATGATCATGTTGAAGTCCTCGACTAAGGCTTTCTCTATATCAGTCAAACCCCGCTCCTCGGGATTGGTAGATCCCCTACCTCCCAAAATGCGGTCTACAACTGTGGCGGAGAGGTGCGAGTTCACATCGAGCAATCCAACACCGTTCAACTCCTGGATCTTGAAAAGAGTAACACAAGATGGGTTGGGTATGGTTGAGACAAAGGAGCTGTAAACATCCGCATCCAAAGATTCCAATTCCAAATTGAACTCAGTTCGTAAGAACATTGAAAGATGCCCACCTAGGTAGTAGACAAATTGCTCACATTTCGAACGCAACTGAGTTAGATCTGCGTCAGATAAAACAATTGGGTTGGTGAAATCATACTTTTTGATTCGAACCGCTGAGAGATCACTCAACTTAGTCCCATCATGTAAGAAGACTACATCCGAAGAAGAGCTCTGAATTTCATCAATATCAAAGCTCTCATCCGCTGAAATGTCGTCTTCTGCCATCGATCGATATTAAAAATTTTACTGAACCACAAATTGAGTAAAATAAATTTGCCTAATTAGGTCACTTTCCCCATCTCGATATTTTCGAAGAACCAAAGAAAAAGCCTTTTTAAGATCAACCCTAACCCTCTCCTGAAAGCCATCTAATTGGGCATCCTCGTAAGTGTAACTTCCCATTATAGAGAGGGCTTTGTCTCGGATGCGGTGCTCGTTCATTTCAAGAACTTTTTCAAAATCACCAGCAAGGCCTTCCAAACGAATTTCTAAATTGATATATCTTGATTTGATCGGACCGCCTAAGTTGGTAATGAGTTGATTTATCTCATAAAATTTTTCTTCTCCGGATGGTTCCATGTCTAATGGTTGACCTCCCTCAATGATCTGATTCTGAGCAACTTGGGCCGGTTTATTCATTTTAATGATGAAAAACATCGCACCGGCGGTCAAAAGAGGAGCAAGAATGATTGCAATTAATGCAGGAAGTAGATTACCCCCTCCCCCGGATTGAACTGGGGCTGGATTATTTTCTGGTAGCTCGTCTAATTGGGCAGCACACATGACTTAATAATTATCTTAAGAGAGAGGTTTATCGTTTGAGGTTTACCGCCTCGGACAAGATAGAATCAGAGGTTGTAACGACTCTGGAACCAGCTTGGAAAGAACGTTGATGTGTAATCATCATGGCAAACTCGTTGGTTAAATCAACATTGGAAAGCTCGAGGGCAAACTGCTTAATTTTGCCATTCGAACCAGATGCGGGCAGAGCATTATCCATCAACCCAGCTTCTCCGCTTGAATTAGAATAATAGCCGTTCCCGGCACGACGAAGGTATTGGGGAGATCTAAAGTTAACAATCTTTACTTGACCAGAGTCCCGAATTAAATCTTCGCCATCCACACTTACAATGAGTTGAATTTTTCCGTCATCCTCAATCCTTCGTGCAAGTAGGCTCTCGTTGTCTTCAAGTCCGATCTTAACATGCTCTCCCAACGCATCTTGCAATTCAAAACGGTAGGCATCCCGGGTGACTATTTTACCTTCGGGCGTCGCCTCAAATGCACCCGCACGGGTGTAAAAAAATTGATTAGAAATGGGGTCAAAAACCTCAAAAAAACCACCACCATTGGGTAGAGCTTCTCCCTGGATAGCAAGATCTAAGTCCAAACCTGTGTTTTCAAGGACGCCTTGGTTAAAGTCGGTGGAAATTGAACCAACATGCACACCCGTACCTGCGCTCTTGAATGTATTCACCGTTTCCCCATCGGACCCAGTGATCGCTTTGTTCACATGCATGTAAAAGTTGTCCGCGTAGTGTGCCTTGCCAGATTTGTAGCCAAGTGATCCAACGTTGGCTATGTTGTTACCTAAAACCTGTAATCCCTCAGAAACCGATTTAAGGGCAGATACTCCATTGTGTAAGGCAGGGATCATAAGGTCAGGTTAATTAGCCAATCGTACTTTGGTGATAGAACTTGGGGAGTAGATATTCCCGTCCACAACGATCTCGGAAGCACCATCTTCGGTACTGTTTACAGACTCAACTATCCCGGTTATTTCAGAACCATTATCAGATATAGTAACTTCTCTACCAAGATAACCTTGGGCAAGCATGGCATGATGAGAATCAGCAAACTTGGAAAAACCTTTGGAAAACTGCTCCATCTGCTCAAGAGATGCAATGTTAGCCATCTGTGAGATAAACTCAGTGTCCTTCATTGGTTCGAGGGGATCCTGGTTGGTAATTTGGCTGGTCAGAAGTTGCAAGAAATCATCCATTTGCAAGGATGCACCACTGGCACCCTGACTTGCGGAGGTGGGAGCAACACGATTGGTGATAGAGGCAATTGAATCGATCATGTTAAGGTTGGTAATGGGCGGAGGTTGGAGCGATCAAAGTCTTCAAAAGTATTGAAAATCCGAACATCGGTTGAAAGTTCAATCTCTGCTTCGATTTGATGGAATAAAATATCGAGAGATTCTTTGAGCCAAGGATAGTTCTCATGGTTAGGGCAAACAACCGCCACATCGAGTTGGTCATGAACCTTTTCCAGGCGAATCGTTGCTTGATTTCCATCAGGGAGATCATAAGAAAAGCGCACAACATCCGTTTCTTTTCTGCTATTATGGTCAAGAAGTGGAAGCAATTTCTGCAAAACGCTTTCCGAAAATGATTGATTGAAATGCAAATCAGAAAGATCCAGTGACTCGAGATCAAGATCGACTTTTTTAAACGTACCTGCAGTAGATTCTTCACTGAGTCCACCAGAAGCACTTTTCGTGCCATCCTTCCTGCCCCCATCTCTCCCTACATCTAAATAACGACGAAGACTCTTCGAGGGTATCATTTCCTTAACATCTCGTTCCATCGCCTCACTCGGTCTATTTTTAACAGTAACTGAGGAGTTAAGGGAAAGTAGGGGGCTAGATGCTTGAACGGGATGAGCCTTGGTTGGCACAGAAAAAGGGGCTAACTGGGTACCGACATGCCTGACCTGACCAAAGAGATTGCCTTTTGAGGAGGAATGGATGCTATTTTTCGTATGGGTGCCTTGGGTGTCGGCGGGAAAATGATTTTTAGCCGTAGTCAGCCCATGGTGGTTGGCCATTGACTTATTCGCACGAAGAATCCCCCCTCCAGGTTGATTAGAAGCAGGCAGGCCACTTGGTTTGGGACCTTTACCAGAAGCCCTCGGGTCATCGATATTGGATTGAGCTGGTTGTTGCTTGGCTCCTTGGTAGTTCTTAAGATGGGATTGAAAGGAGGAGGCTTGCATATCAGGCGGAAGCCAAAAAGAACCATTCTTCCCAATAGTTTGATGCCCGATCTTCGGAGCCGGAGTAAATGAGATGGGCACAGAGTTTGACATCCAAGAGAACCCTACTCGCCATTCACGCTTGGTAACAACCCTCTATCTCTCATAGCCAAGGCATCAGCGAGTTCAATGAGTTCATCTTGGTCACTATTGAGCATAAACGAAATAATGGGGGCTTTGTCTTCTGATTTGAGCATTTCAAAAATACCGAGTGCTTCTTCAAACCTCCTTTTTTGCCTCCAGTTCTGGATTTCAACACTGGCAACTTCAGGTCCCATCTCCACCCATCTCTTGGCAGTGTCCTTGTATTCTTTCATCTTTTCCTCACTCAAGTCCTTTCCTTGCCTTGCCTCGAAGTCGGTCAAGCGGGCAGAAAGATCCTCCTTAATACGATCTAATTCTTTCTTTTGCTTTTCAAGAGATTCCATATCTAAGGTCAATGCAGACTCCCTCGCATCCAACTCCCTCTCCCGGTCAAGCAACCTCTCTTTTAACATGGCAAGTTCCTTGGAAAGTTCGTTCATCGAGTGAGTTTCAGCAGGTGAGTAACTGGTATCATCCGCATCAAATTCCACACTCGTGAACTCTGCTTTTATTTGGGGGGGTGGCTTGAAGATCGCATCATAATTCAACCACAACATGACTCCGGCACTTACGACGGACAGTACAACAGCTCCTAAAACAATTATAGTGGGAGGTAATTTCATAGTTACACAACAGGGTTAGCTCGATCGTAGAGATATCTTGCACCAATCACATCTTCGAGCTCATGTTCTTCTTTTTTGGTTTCAGTCTCTAAATGCTCGTTCATTTGTCTTTCCTTCAGGCGGAGTAAACTTTTGCTCTCGCTTTCTTTTTTTAAAAAAATGGATCTTCTCGACTCCTCCAAAGCCTTCTGACGGCTCACCTCAACCGTGAAGCCCTCTACCTCCTGACGGGCTTGCTCGAGACTCATTTGAATTGAAGAAAGTTCACTGGCACGAAAATTAACTTTGCGTTTCTCGCTAAGTTTGTTTTCGAGTCCTTCCACATACCCAACGGCATTTTTCAACTTTGTCTCGCTCTCTTGTCTCATCTGTATGGCGACTGCATAATCTTGAAGAGCACGCTCTCGAGAGGCATCCTTCAGCCTCAGCAAAGTCTCGAGCCTAAAGCGAAATGCTTTCATTTCATAATCAACTGGAGGTCAGCAAAAGCTGCTTTTCGATCAACCAGAGTATCGTACTTTTGTCGAAGAAAGTCCGTAATTAACTGGTATTTCTCAATAGCTAAGTCAATTTTCGGGTTACTGTTTTTTACATAAGCTCCCACATTAATCATGTCCTCATTCTGGGAATAAGTAGAGAGCAAATCGCGGGCAGTCGACATCAAGTCAATTTCTGGATCACTACAAACCGCACGGTCTAAACGACTTACACTCCTAAGGACATCTACCGCGGGGAAATGGTTGGCATTGGCAAGTTTTCGGCTCAAAACAATATGACCGTCAAGAAATCCACGAACGGCATCCGCTACTGGTTCATTCATATCATCCCCCTCTACCAGAACGGTGTAAATAGCGGTAATTGCCCCTCTCTCACTTGTCCCAGTACGTTCAAGCAGTTTGGGCAAGAGAGAGAAAACTGAAGGAACATACCCCCGGGAAGCAGGTGGTTCACCTGAAGCCAACCCTATCTCTCTTTGTGCCATCGCAAAGCGTGTTAAGGAGTCCATCAGCAACAACACATTTTTTCCCTCGTTGCGAAATCCCTCGGCGAGAGCAGTCGCCAAAATGGAGGCACGAATTCTCATGGGAGCAGGTTGATCCGATGTAGAAACCACAATCACTGACTTCTTCATACCTTCAGGACCAAGGTCCTTTTCAACAAACTCCCTCAGTTCACGCCCTCTTTCTCCTACCAATGAGATGACATTTACTTCAGCTTCTGAGCCTCGAGCAATCATACCCAGCAAAATAGATTTCCCCACCCCACTTCCAGCGAAAATCCCCATTCTTTGACCAGAACCCATGGGCACAAAAGCGTCCAGTGCCTTGATGCCAGTACTGAAAGGGTCGGCAATCAAAGCCCGACCAAGTGGGTTCGGTGGTTCCGAGTAGAACCCATCGCGCATGGGTGCTAAAAGAGGACCTTTCCCATCAATGGGCCTTCCCATTCCATCGATAATACGGCCAAGCAAAGAAGGACCATAGGGTACATCGTTGGAATTTTTTTTAGATACTACCTTGCAACCTGGATGAATCAAATGAACGCTATTTAGGGCCATCAGTAAGACAGTATTTTCCCTAAACCCGACCACTTGTGCATCAATTTTTTCATCATGCCTCTCGGAGATGATCGTGCAAACCTGACCTACGCTTACCTCAGGCCCCTCCGACTCGATTAACAAACCTGTAACCTTGTGAACGGTACCTACCTTATCAAAAGTTCTTATCCCGCGGATTCCGTCCTCCAAAAAGGACAGCCTGTTGCTAAGCGAACTAACCATTACCCTTAAGCCCCTCTTCTACCCTCCTCAATTTGGTTGAAATTCTTCCATCTAATAAACCAAAACGGCTTTTCACCTGACAATCTCCTCGAGTAAGGGAAGCGTCTTCAAAAAACTTTACTTTGGGAAATTCGGGAAGAAGTGCATCGTCCCCGTCCAAATTATCAAAAATTCCAGCGATTGCACTCGCAAAGCCATCCTCACCTTCATTAATGGAAGTTGGTTTTTCAGCGTTGTTTAAAGCTTTGAGCAAGGCAAGATCGTCTGGACAAAGATAGACCTCCAGCGACTCCTCATCACTGGTAAATTCAGTAATCATTGAACGGGTAATCTGAACAATTGCCTGACGATCAAACTCGATACCTGGCAAAACCCTTTCAACTAGCCCCATAACTAAGTCTGGAAGGCGGGCCTCCAGTTCAGCTAAAACCTGATCAATCTTTATATTTAGATCAGAGAGTAATTTATTTTGCCTGCCCCCCAGTTCATCACGCAGTTGGGCAATTTCTTTTTGATAAAATTCAGTAGCCTCAGCTTTTCCTTTCTGCATGGCATCACTTGCAGATTGGTGGGATTGTGTCGCAGCAACAGAAGGTTGGCCGTAATGTTTAACAGAAAAACCAACAGGAGCTTCGCCAAACCTAACTTTCTTATTGAACAACAATATCGCTTCCTCCGGTATCCAGAATAATTTCCTCGTCCTCTTCGAGCTCCCGAACGATCTGAATGACACGGTCCTGTGCGGCTTCAATTTCCGAAAGGCGCTTGGGACCCAAAAAGCCTAGCTGCTCTTCCAAAGCTTCGACTGCTCTTTTGGACATGGTCGCATAAATCGCTTTCTTTAATTCAGGTGAAGCGTTTTTCATCGCGATCACAAGATCGTCCTGATCGACTTCTTTTGTAATCTTAGAAATATCGCCCGGGCTGAGGCGAATGATGTCTTCAAAGCGAAACATTCTCTGACGTATGGATCCGCCGAGCTTGGGATTTCTTTTCTCAATGCTTTTGAGAAGTTCTTTGCTTTGCTCTCGGTCAAACCAGTTCAAGAGATCTGCAGCAACTTTTACGCCGCCAGATAGGACCTGCGGAGACTGCCCCTTTTGCCCTATTCTGCTTCCCAAAGTATTGGCGACTACGCGAACTTGAGCAAGAGGTGTGGTTTCCATGGCTCCTACTCGTTCAATGACCTGCTCTTGAATATTGGGAGGCATCATCTGCAGGACTTCTGAACCCTTATCCACATCAAGGTTAGCCAACATAAAAGCTATTGTCTGTGGTTGCTCGAACCTCAAGACATTGTAAATCTGCCCAGAATCCATGTCTTTAATATCATCCATGAAATCAAGTGAATCCCTCGAAGGAGCAATTCGGTTCATGATGTTATTTGCTTTAAAATCACCATGGGCAAGCTCGAGGGTCTTGTGAGCAAAGGAATATCCCCCCAAATTGGAATTCACGCTCGATTCAATAATTTCGGAGAATTCGTCGAGAACACAATCCCGAAGATCTTGGCTAACGATGGGAAAGTCACCTATTTTCTTACAAATGCTATCCGCGTCCTTTGCATCAAATCTCTTAAGTAAGGTCGAAGATGCATCAGGCCCCAATGCGATCATAAGAAGGGCAAGTTTTTCATGCCTCGACATCTTGCGATATCGATCATTGATATTTTCTTCCTCTTCGACTTCTTCCATTTTTAAACCCGTTTTAGAGAAAGTCTATCTGGTGGAACCAGTTTCTAGATAACGCTTCAAAGCGGTGCCCACATTATCCGGTTTCTCCTGGATCAAATCATTCAATAATTCAGGGGTCAGGCTGCTACCAAAGCCTCTTTTGCCAGTAAGCAGTTGCTGGTCATCTTCATTAAGGATCTGAACCTCTGCTTCACTAGGTTTAAACTTTTTCAACATACGAAGAAAAACCACAAATATAGTAAGTGCAAGTACCACTCCCAAGAGATTTTTTAGGTGAGGACCATAACTATCAACGAGGTTTTGAAACTGGTTCAATGTCTCCCCGGCAGGGCCAATGGTTGCAGGCATAAAATCAACTTCGTGCACAGTGACATGGGTGGCGAGATCCACCTGATCAAACCTTACTCCAATAGCATTAACCACTGCTTGATGAATTCCATCAATTTCTTGAGCTGATCGGGGTGTTTCCCCCTTCGCGATAAGAACAGCAGCACTTCTACCGACAATTGTACCCGGCTCCTGTACTTCTTCCCTCAGGGTACGGCTGATCTCAAAGTTGGTGGTTTTTGACTCCCTTGCCTCGTCGCTTTGAGCCATAATAGGCTCGCTTTCAGTGGCATCCTGATTGACATTGGGTATGTTCGCACCAACGCCAGTCCCGCTCCCTTGAACTTGAGATTCTATGGTTTTCGCCTGATCCTTATCGGTTGTCTGCGAGCGAGGCACTTGCCCCTCAGGGTCAAAATGCTCATCGAGCAGAGTAGATGACTTGGTGTTCAGGTTTACCGAAACACGGGCCACGACATTGTTTTGCCCAACAATTCGGGCAAGCATCGTTTCAATCTTTTGTTCGAGCCTACGCTCTTGTGCCTGATAGGCCTTCATCATTTGTCCAGCCACTCCAGCAGCTCCACTTTCACCTTCCTCGTCGGAGAGGAGGTTGCCTTGGTTATCTAAAACAGCGACATTTGATTTATTGACTCCTTTGACTGCACGGGAAACTAAAAACTGGATCGCATTGACATTGGATTTGTCTAAGGTACTCCCCCCTGTATCCACATATACTGATGCACTAGGGCGATCATTAGGGTCTTCACTGAGGAGAAGATTATTCTCTGGCTTGACTACGAAAACTTTGGCAGAACGCACCGAATCCATCATCGAAATCGTACGGGCTAACTCACCCTGAAGGGCACGGGTGTGATTGGTCCGTTGAACGAAGTCACTGATTCCAAAATTGCCTTCATCAAAAATTTCGTAACCGACATCACCACTTTTCGGTAAGCCTTTCATGGCAAGTTCCATCCGTAAGTTGGCAAGCTGATCTTCTGGAACCAAAATAGAATCGCCGCTGGAACCGTACTCAAACTCAACATTTTTAGCATTCAGAACATCGACTACTTGGCCTAAGTCTTTAGCATCGGCACCACTGACTAAGAGCCTCATACCTTTACCGCCGCCTGAGAAAGTCAGGATTCCCGCACTTAATGCTACGATACCCAAAAATGCTCCAACTAGAGTCATTTTTCGAACAGCAGGGAGGCCATTCCATATCTCGGCTAATCTATCAAATCGTTCTTTCATCTTGGAATAAAATTAAAAAGACACCTAGGGACTAAACTTGCATGCGCATCAACTCCTTGTAGGAATCAACGAGCTTGTTTCTCACTTCGATCATTAAATTAAAAGCGACTTTCGCCTCTTCGGACTTCACCACGGCCTCATGAATGTTGTCTGAACGGCCAAGGATCAAATCCTTAGTCTGTTGAGCGGAGACCTTCTTCTTTTGATCTACTCCTTTGACAAACTTTTCAAACATATCGGAAAAACCCGGAGCGGTTACCCTGTCGGAAGGGGCAACTCGATCGATTGGTCCTACACCAGGTGTTCGAAGTCCGGCAATGTCAGATACGCTGGGCACAAAGGTAGCGTTCGTATTCTGAATCTCACTGGCACCAGGGAGCCTAGCCGGCCTCATATTGGAGTTATGTTTAAGTAATTCGTCCAGAGAGGGTAATGATGATATTGCGTCCACTTGCTTAAATTTTTAAAGAAGTTAAGTTATTTCCCGATTGATAGAGCTTGTTGAGCCATCCTGCGGGATGTTTTGACAACGGTCAGGTTTGCCTCGTAGGCCCGAGATGCACTGATAAGATCAATCATCTCACGAGAAACATCAACATTCGGCATTTGAACCATTCCATTTTCGTCAGCGTGAGGATGACCAGGGTTAAATATCATATGACCCGGCGTCTGATCATCATATACATCGGTCACCTTAACCCCGTGGTAGAGATTCTCGTCCACAAAACCAGCAATCCGCTTTTCCGGGCGTTTCACATATTCTTCAAATGCCACTTCCTTGCGTTGGTAAACCTCACCGTCCGAATCCTGAGTGGTATTCGAGTTGGCAATATTCTGAGCGATCACTTCGAGGCGAATTTTCTCTGCAGTCAACGCACTGCCTGTTGCCTCAATCCCTGGGATTAAATTCATAGTCATAGATTACACCCTCCCTCTTATTGCTAAATTGAGCTCTTTGATGGACCCGCTAACTGCACCAGAGAGGTATTCATAGTTGAGAGCATTTCTGTTCATCGCGAGAAGTTCTTCTTCAACCTGAACAGTATTTCCATCTAAACGAACAGGTAAGGCGTTACGGTCAACTTCGCTACGCGGATACATGGATTTGATGGAATTGAGGTCATTCTTATCAGCAGCTCTTCTCAGCTCGACAGAGAAAGTCTTGGGAAGATCCCTACGCTTAAAGCCAGGTGTCTCGACATTTGCCAAATTATTCGCTAGGGTCTCGTGTCTCAAATGAGTCGCATCGAGAAGTTTCTTAGAAATCAAATAGTTTTCTTGGCTGTAAAGGTTGTCGAGGATGGCTGTCATCGGGCCTTACAATGCAAAACTCATGCCAAATTTAAGCTTAATCTCCAGAAAGTCTTCATGGCAGGCAACCCTCATTTTCGCCTTTGTTAACCGAGCAACAGGGGTGCATGAATTAGATTACAGGCAATGAAGGCTCCAGGTTTTGAGAATTGCCAGGTCGGTATAGATAAAAAAGGCAATATTGTACAAGCTTCAGATTCATTCTGTATTTGGGTTGGCAGTACATTGAATGAGATTAAAGGACAATCCTTTCGAAATCTTATGATTTCTCTGGAAAAAAGTTGGGAGGTTGCTCTGCCGGATAATTTTCACCAAGGGAATTTTGAATGCTACCTCCCCCTATCGCCCCTTGAGTCGAAGTCTTCCCTTGGTATTTTTGTAGTCTACTGTGTTTATCCCCATGTGGGGATCATATCAATTTCCCCAGCTTTGGCTCCGCACGACCAATTAAAACATGCTTTTATGGGTGATTTGATGCAAGATCCTCGGGCTTTAGCCAATACGCTCATTCGCCTACAAAAAGCGGAGAGTCGCCTTACCGATTATATAAGTCACTTCCCCGGGATCTTTTTTACTCAAAGACCTGATATGACCTTTAGCTACCTCTCGAGAGGAATCAAGGATGTGTTCCCTCTGGATCACAACGAACTTTCGAGAAACAGTGGATTATTTCTTGAAAAGATCTTGATGCAGGACCGGGAACATTTCGAGCACCAGATTAAAAGAAATTCTTCGAAAAAGGAGACTTTTAGTTTTTCTTACCGTATCGTTTCGCACCCCAATGAAAGGGTCATTTACTTGCTGGATATTCGGACACCTATTATTACCGCAACCAACAAACTACTTGGTTATGACGGTGTATTCATCGATATAACTAGGCAGTCCATCGCTGAGCATCGTTTGTCTAATTCGGTATGGCGGGAGGGATTGACCACGCTCACCAACGGATTGGTCCACGACTTCAGTAATCTCATGGCGGGAATTTACTCCATTAGTGAACTCTATTTTGGAATGATCCCCAAAGATGACCCAATGGCAAACGGACTCGGGCAAATAAAGAAAAGTGCAATGCAGGCACAAAAACTTGTTCGAAGAATTATTGATTTGCACAGAGATAAACCCACCAGACGCGCAACTCATGATCTTCGCTCCCTGATTAAAGACCAGATGGATTTGGTCGGAATCCTCATCCCAAGAAGTGCAAAGGTACATACCGACTTTGGATCGGAAGAAGTGCCTGTTTTTCTTGAGGAAACTGGATTTAGGCAGGTGATTCTTAACCTGATTATCAATGCCCGTGATGCAATTTCAAAAAACGGAAAAATTAAGATTAAACTGCGAAAAGTAAAGTGCGGGCAAAAAGTAATGAAAGGAGCGTTCGATTCCCTCTCTCACGCACCAGCAGACGGGGCTGAGATCTTAATCAGTGATGATGGTTGCGGGATCAGTGAAGAAATTTTTGAAAAAATATTCGATCCGTTCTTCACTACTAAAAATACCAGTTCGGGATCTGGTTTTGGCCTCTATAACTGCAAAATATTCATGGAGGACCACAATGGCATTATTAGTTTCAGCTCAAAAGTTTCTAAGGGCACAACTTTTTATCTCTTTCTCCCCTTGTCGGGATGAGGAGTTAGTCTACCTCTTTGGCACCCGAAATCGTTGCCGGAATTAGTTTCCCATTCGAGTAATTCATAACAGAACGCACTTTACCGCTTCGACTGTAGAGGGTCATCGGCCCATGCAATTTCCCGTCTATGTAATTCACTTCTACCCAAGATCCATCTGGTGACTTCTTTATGCTTCTCCCTGATAATTTCCCACCAAGGTAAGTTTGCTCGGTAATCACACCACTCTGATTTCTCTCAATATTGCCAGAAAATTTCTCACTGGAAGTACGGGAGACTAAAACGGCACCCGAATCGGTTGAATCAACCAGATCAAAATCTTCAGAAAATGCACTTTCTGTACCCTTCCATTGGGTGGAGGAATCCGCATCATGTTCGACCTCGCATGACACTAGAATCATAAGAGCCAAGAAATAAAAAGGCGTTAAATGCTTGAATTTATTCATCGAGCATAATCTTCAAACTCGTATAGGACAGGGTCTCGCACAGGCTTTTTACCCAACTTCCTCCGTACTGCAGCGACCGGATCGGTATTTTCGGCATCAAGGCCCTCCCCTTCTTGCCCATCAAAGTCCCCCATTCTTTCCTCTAATTCCTGCGGGTCTGTTCCCTCCTCTAGTTTACGAACGACTTCTTCCATACTTTCGTCCATTTTCTCACCAGTCAGATCACACATCCTACGCATAAGTGCACCCATTTGCTTGGGATCTGGATTTTCATCATCCATCGTACTTACCGCGCCTTCAAGTTCGCGCACAACCCTTTGTGCCTGAGAATCATCCAAGCTTGAAAATGGATTGTCGTCCTTCCCTGATCCATTTTCATCTATGGGTTCTTCCCGATTATTGCCACTAATAGAAAACCCTGAAAACATTTTTACCATTTTCAGATGCTTCCCATCCGGACAGAGTGGAATCTTATCAGCAAAAGATAGAGAGCGAGCGAAGAAAGAATATATTTTACCTTTGGAAGGACAAAAAAACTCGTATATCGGCATGTTCTTTAATTTTAAGTTTCAGTTCTGTTTATAAATCTAATTTTTTCTTATTCTTCATGATAAGCAAGAAAGCATTTTCTCTTTTTTTACAAGCACCTACGGATTCCAAGTATTGGATTTTCATTCCTTTGCTCTATACCTTGTTTCTTCAGCTTCTCACAGGGATACCCAAACCTGATCTTCTCAAAGAATTTGACGCGAGTGAAATAATTGTGAAATTTTCCGAAGAGATTTTTTCTTATCCTTTTTGGTTACAAGATTTAAGCCACTTACCCCTGTTCTTCTTATTTACATGGGCATGGTTCTGGCATCTTGGCCTTAAGGACAGGTTATGGCGGTCTTCAGCATTACATATTTCTCTATTCTACGCCTGCTTCAACGAATTGAGCCAGGCATTGATTCCGCAAAGATTTCCATCGATTGGTGACTTAGCCATGAATATCCTAGGGGTAGTCTCAGGTGTTTCCCTTTTCTGCATTTTAAAATCGAGGAGTGAAAAGAAAGCCTAAAGCTTTAAGTCTTTGAGCGCGTGCTCCCTTTCCATTAGGGAGGGATGAGAATGGTGAAAGAACGATAGCCATTTATCCGGCAAAGGGAAATTTTTGTTCTTTTTGTACAGTTTTCTTAATGCAGACGAAAGAAAAGTGCTTTTCCCAGTCGAGATTGCCGCAAACTTATCTGCTTCATACTCATGCTTTCGAGAAAAGATATTACTTATTGGACTTATCCAAAAGGTAAATCCACCAGAATACAGGGATATGATCACAATTAACGGGGCCAAAGAACCCATTGATTCCGTGGGAAGGCTAAGACCGTCGTAGAACCACTCGCTCTTGCTAAGATAGTCAATAAAGGCAAATCCTCCTAAACCGACCAGAAAGGAAATGATAAGACGCTTGGGGATATGCCCAAGTCGATAATGTCCAATTTCATGGGCAACAATAGCCTCGAGCTCATCGATGCTCATTTGCTCAACGAGTGTATCAAAAAGTACAATTCTTCGAAACTTCCCGAAACCGGTGAAGTATGCGTTCGAATGAGTCGATCTCTTACTTCCATCAATCACCTCAATCGATTTTGCATGAAAACCAGTTTGGGTAGCCAATTTCATCAGTCTATCCTTGAGTTCCCCATCATCCAAAGGGGTCAGTTTATTAAACAGGGGAAGTATTAATTTCGGCCACAAAATAAAAATAAGCAATTGAACTGAAAAAAATGCACAAAATGCTAAAATCCACCAAAAGCTGGGGAAGATCGAACTAAGCAATCGGAATAACCAATCCAGAAAACCAATCAGAACGAACAGGAAGGGAAAGCCAATCAGGAATCCCTTAATTTTATCGGTGATCCAAAGCTGCTTGGTCGATTGATTAAATCCATACTTTTGCTCCACACCAAACTGCCTAAACCAATCAAAAAATAAATCGGGAACCTGTATCAACAGAAGGAAAGCGGAAGCAAACAATGAACATACCCAAGGGCTAACCGAAGCACCCTGAGTCCACTCTGAGAAATACCAAGGCAAGGCAAAAACCAAAACAGAAGAAAGCAGAATGAAGGAACACATATCTTCCACTCGAGACATCCTACTCTTCTCAAGTGTGTATGAGGAGCACTCTGTCCACTCTTGATCATTCATCACGCCTTTTACTTGATCAGGAAGGGACTTGGACAAGGAAGTGATGTGTGAGATATTTCTCGACCTTAAAATTTCATCAGTAAGCAGGCGCAAAAAACCAAAAACTAAGATAATTATTTGAAGAAAGCTGAGCATCGGAATGGTATCAGTACAGATTTTTTTACTTTACCCAACAAAATTTCCAAAGTTGCTTCCCGCCCCACTTTGACTAACATAATCTTCATGTCTGATCCCAATTCTGAACCCTTGCTCGCAGAGTCCTTCGAGGAATCGATCGAACAACTTGAATCGATCGTATGTGAGCTGGAGAAAGGTCAGAGCTCTCTGGAAAAAATTATCGCTAACTATGAAAGCGGGATGAAGCTTGTTTCCTCATGCCGCAAGCAGCTTAAGTCTGCCGAGCTCTCTATCCAAAAGATCGGCGACTTATCTCAAGATTCCGATGAATAAGGAAAAGCTTCTCCCCTCAATCAACAATCCATCCGACCTTAAAAAGTTGGAGCCCGATCAGCTGCCCTGTTTAGCTCAGGAAATCCGTGACCGCATCATCTCTTCCACTTCAGTCAATGGCGGACATGTCGGTCCAAACTTAGGTGTTGTTGAGCTTACCATTGCTCTTCATCTAGTTTTTAACACACCAGAGGATTGCTTTTGTTGGGATGTATCTCATCAGGGCTATGTGCACAAGTTACTCACCGGCAGGAATGGTCCTGATTTCGATAAAATTCGCCAGTCAGACGGGTTGAGCGGTTTTTTAAACCGGGAGGAAAGCAAACATGACTCCTACGGTGCTGGCCATGCGGGCACTGCTCTCTCTGCTGCCCTTGGCATGTGTCTAGCTCGTGACCGACTCAACAAAGAAAACCATGTAGTCGCCATTGCAGGCGATGCCGCCTTTACCTGCGGGATCACATTGGAGGCCTTGAACAACATCGCTTCAACTACTAAAAAGTTTATACTGGTGCTTAACGACAATGAATGGTCAATTGCCAAAAATGTTGGTGCCTTTTCCCGCTATTTCAACGAGCTCATAACCAACCCGGTATACACCAAAATTCATAAGGAGGCTGAAAACTTTCTTACCCAGTTTCCGGGAGGTCATTCTCTTATCAATTTCCTTTCAAAGGCGAAAAGGGACACCAAGGAACTTCTTGCTCCATCGAGTATATTTGAAAAACTAGGAATTCGCTATCTTGGGCCGATCGATGGTCATAATATTGAAGAACTTGTCCATTTTCTTGAATTCGCCAAAGAAGCAAGCGAACCCATAGTCCTTCATGTTCTAACCCAAAAAGGAAGGGGCTTCCCAGTTGCCTTAGAAGAACCAGAGAAATGGCACGGTTCCGGCCCATTTGACATTGTATCCGGCCAAACCATATCCTCGAAGGTAGGCACTCCACCCAAATATCAAGATGTCTTTGGATGCTGCCTTGCCCAACTTGCCAAACAGGATGAAAAGATTTTTGGAATTACTGCAGCCATGCCCAGTGGGACTGGGCTCGATGCCTTAGAACAAACCATTCCTGATCGTTTCATCGATGTGGGTATAGCGGAAGAACACGCAGTTTTACTTGCCGCAGGAATGGCGACCCAAGGCCTCAAGCCAGTATGTGCAATCTATTCAACTTTTCTTCAGCGGGCTTACGACCAGATCATTCACGATGTCTGCCTTCAAGAATTACCGGTTACCTTTTGCCTCGATCGAGCTGGGCTATCGCCTAACGATGGTCCCACTCATCATGGTTTGTTTGACTTATCTTACCTCAGATGCGTGCCCAACGCCATCGTCATGCAGCCCAAAGATGAAGATGAATTGCAAGATATGATCGCAACTTCTATTCACAGCGAACGCCCCTCTTTTGTAAGATACCCCCGAGGCAACGGGATCGGCACCCCACTTAAGAAAACTCCGAGTATACTTGAGATAGGCAAAGCCGAAGTTATCGAGGAGGGTACTGTTGTATCCTTGTGGTGCTTAGGGGATTTCTTGCAAGATGCGGAAAAGATTGCCAATGAAATTGAAAGGCAATTCTCCTTTCGCCCCACCGTGGTGAACGCAAGATTCATCAAGCCCTTAGATCAAGATTGCCTTCTTTCTCAAGCAGAGTCCCACTCGTTAATCATTACTTTTGAGGATAATGTCTTGCAGGGAGGTTTTGGTTCCGCTGCGCTAGAGACCTTATCGGATGCGGGTCTGACCACCCCAGTTGTAAGATTTGGGTGGCCGGATCAATTCATCGAGCATGGGACGACAACCACAGAGCTCCGCAAAAAGCATGGCTTAGACTACGAAAGCTTATTGGCAAAGGTCATAAGGAGTATGTCCTCTTTGAACACCTACGCATAAACTGAGATAAACACAAAGTTTACTACCAAAGAAAATCACTCAGTACTTTACCCACTTTTTCTGAGAAAAATTGTAAATCTGCCGGCTATTATCCGCGGAATCTTTTCTGAAGTAAATCCAGTCACGAAGGTTAGTTGAGTACATGTAGCCTTCTGATCCATTCCAAATTGAGGGTTCGGTCCATAACCACTCCCAACCTTTCAACCAAATCCAGGCTCCACTTTCATCTGCATTGGCTTGCAGGTAGCACCATCCTAGATCTGCATGATAACACCAACCAGTTTCCTTAAGGAGAAAGGTACCTAGCCAAGAATTATTCCACTGGTTGTAAGAAACATCTCCCTCACTCGTAAAGCCTTCGTTCTTGGAGTTCACTTGCACCCTAAGTTCTTCTAAATCAAAAAGCCCCGATATCTTAGATTTGGCTAAAAGCTTGAGTGTATAGAGTCCGGTTGTGGAGTCAGTGGGATAAATTACAATTTCTGCCGAGGTATCATCGTTGATTATCAAAGATGCCCAATCAGGAAAGTCTGTAGAAAAATGAATATCTCGCGACTTAACATTGAGCACATCTACCGGAACAACTTTTCTTTCATACAGCTTCACTTCTATATTTTTGTCTAAGATGATTGATGGGGGCTGGCTTCCCACCTTTGTTTCAATAAAACCAGATACATGAGCGGACTCATTTGCATCTGTATAAAGTGAAAACTCCAAGGGAAATACACCTGAGGACAAGGGAGAAAATCCGCTCAAAAAGCCATTTCCCTCATCGTCTACACTGACCTTAACCCATGTAGGCAAATTTGTTGATTGAACGGTGAAATAATTGGCCGAATTACTCCACCCGTATGAGATGAACGGAATCTCAAATGGTGCACTCACTGGAAAAGCACCCAACTGAAGTATTTCTCCAGATGGACGAGCAGTGCTAAACCCGCAAAGCTGAAGAAACATAGAGTCCTCAGTGTTTTCAGAAAAATCAGATTTTTTAGAGATTCGAGATTTACCAGCTAAGATGAGTTGATCATCATCGAGTAACTCGAAGCTCTCTAGGGTGTCTACACCCTTTGTTTGACGAAGCGTAAAGTCTTGTACCTGTAAAGTTTCCAATTCTAAGACGGCAAGAAATGCATCTGAAGATCCATTCGATTCAAAATCTGTCCCCATTAAGGAAACTTGGGATTGAAACTGTCCGGACAAATAAATCTTACCGAGATCATCGAGTATGACGGAGGAAATGGATTGATCTTCCCCACCCCCCAAACTGGTTGATTTGACTATTTCAAGATCCTCATTGAAAACAGCAATCAATAAATCCTGAGCATCTGACTCAATTAATTTCTGATTCGTCGAGATCTTACCAACAAAATCGCCCGAAGCAATGTACTGCCCGCTTACAGGCTCATAGTTAATATGCTTATAATTAATAAACTCAGAAGAGTGGGTGATGGCATGGTTTAACATTTCCCCATCAAGGTCAAATCGGGCCAGAACCGCACTTGGAGTATTGCCAACATCAATGATTTTACCGTTTAAAGTTATTTTACGGTCGAAATTGCCAGCCATAACCAAGTGATCTCCGCAGAATGATATGGAATCTGCACTATCACGACCCTCGCCTCCATAAGTAAAAATCCATTCAGCAAAGGAAAGTGACTCTTCTAAAACTTTGGCTATGTATGCATCAGTACTTCCTCGGTGAGAGAGGTTTTTACCCCCAAAACTAGAATTTCCGAAATAATAACCGCATAGATATATTGCACCATCAGCGAAAGAACAAGATTGGACAAACTCGTCACCTTCGCCCCCCAACCTTCTTAGCGATGTGCATTCTAAAAGTGGTGTAAGTTTTGCGATAAAAACATCAGTCCCCCCATTACTTTTGATCGAAGAATTCCCTACCTTTAATGTACCTCTAAAGTTTCCTACTACTAAAGGTTCACCAAGTGGATTGATGAGGACATCTACAATATTGCAAGAGCCAGAAGAAGAAAAATTTAGACTTTTTTGCAGCCCCAAATTTTTATCTAAACCAAGAAGCAAGCCCGCAGATCGTGATAAGGTGGAAAACTTACTGCCAGCATATTCGACTTTCCCCTGATAGTTAGCCGCGACCAATAAGCCCTGAGGGTAAGGTTGAACTGAAACTATATTACCAGCCCCATCGAAGAGAGATTGTTGAAGAACAGGAGGCAGAACCAGCTGAGTGTCTTGCCATTCTCGAGATAAAAGGATCTCAATTGGCACGGCATACTTTGTAATATTATTTTGATAACCAACAATCCGTACATCAATGCTTTGCCTCGTATTACGAAAATTTAAATAATCACCAATAGACGGACTTCCAGAAAGAAAATATTGTCCATTATTTTTGATTAACTGAATCCACGAAGGTGCATTCTCCAAAAAGACTAGAAAAATATCGCTATTTAGAACATGCAACGGATGCTGAGTTAGTCGATCAACACTAAACTGGAGCGACTGTGAGGTATCAATGAATGGCACCGAATATCCAGATATTGGCTTGATTATACTGGTTGTTGGATTCTTGGAAACTTGTTGATTTTTCCATGACAGCCCGGCATGTGCATTCACTCCGATTGCAGAAATACCCGCCTCATTGCCCACAACAAAATTTAGTTCTACATCTTGAGTACCACCAATTTCATCAGACCAAAGTAAGGAACCATCGAAGCAACTTATGCACAAAATTGCAGTCAGCTTATTACCAGAAGATTCAAAAACTTCACCATCATAAGTGAATGATCCGGAATAATGGATGAGAAAGTTTAGACGCCCAAAAGAGTCAATCACACCATCAACCTTGAGAATTCCAGAACTAGCATTACCCAAGCTTAAATTTTTCCTCCAAGCAAATGCACCTGATTCATATATCTCAGCAATGAAAAACTCTGCTTCATTTAATGAGTTGGAGCTGCTATCCGAACCATAAACAAACATTCGATCACCTTGAGTAAATACAGAATTAATCAGCATCCCAGGAAAAGTTGCCAACTCAAGCAATGCTCCACTTTCATCAACTGAAAATAAGGTGGAAGTATGCTCTCCGGAACCATCATATTGATTCCCCCAACAATACCATTGCCCTGAATTGTAGGAGCATGCATCAGAAGCAATGATGCCATCTTTTATAAATGAGTTTTTAAGCCTTCCCTTTCTATCTAAAACAAAACCAATATAAGCATTTTCCTCAGAGGAAATGCTTTCGCCCCCGACATTTATTTGCCCTTCTAGCATACCGAAAACAAGCAGCTCATCCTCATCTGATCTTTGCATACTTGAAGGTTTAAATTGTCCCACAACTTCAACTTCGGATGACCATTTAAAATCTCCGATATAGTTGTAACAGTCGATAAAGAGGATCGATTCGGAATCGGATGAGGGCAACTGCGGTTCACTGCCAACAACCCAGAAAGAAAACTCACCGGTCTCTAAACCATATAATTCGGACCAGGTTCTTTGAGAAACAACCAATGATTCGGGAGAGAAAGTTTCCACAAACATGGATTCTCTAAAAATACGGTAGCCAGGAAAAGGTGGGGGGCTATTATCACCAATAAAAGAAGAAACATTCTCTGGGGATAAAATAAGAAAGTTATCTTCTCTTGGAATCGCTTGGGCATAGCTGAGGTTATGATCTAACCTTACCTCTGAAAAGCTCGCAAAGGGGCTCGATTCATGTGCCAATAAAACTCTCTCTTTTGTATGCTCGCCTACAGTGTAGGTAAGAGAATTTTTGCCAAGTGCCAGAGGCTCAGGAAAAATGACCTCAACATTTCCTGAAATATTAACACCGCTTGTATCTTCAGCATAATAGCCAGGCTCAGCAAATTGACTCTGAACAAGATCTTTCTTCACAGAGAGTAAGTTGGCACCTACCAAATTTATTCTGGTTCGGTCAATTTCCTTAATTTCTAGGTCGAATTGCAGCGTTTGCTCTTCAAAACCGTTAGGGTGGGTAACTCGAATAGTTACCGGGTATCGTCCGGCAGATTGACCAGTCGCATATCCACTTAAGAGAAAATCAGTTGAACTTAAACTTTCTATGGAAAGCCAGCTAGGTCCACTAATCAGTGTGGATGTAAATTTACCGATAATTTTCTTTGCTTCGCTGACAAAAAACTGGATTTCAAAACTTTCGTTTTCATAGAAGCTAGGAATGGAATCAGGGAAATTAACGAAAAATTCTGAACTGCTAAAAAAAGCATTAACAAAGATTTCATCGGTAAATTCACCATCTGAAACAATTAAGGTAAAATCGTCTTTAGACGGAATTTCATCATCTGGAATGTAACGAACTCCCGTAAGTATGTCTTCTTCAAATTCTAATAAAACTTCTCCAAAATTTGCCTTGTTAAGAGGAGAAACCTCCCAAGAAAGTGAATCACCGTTGGGATCATAGACAGATAAGGGAAAGAGGGCAGACGAACGACTAGAAAGATTTTCATCAAAGAAAACTACTAGCTTTTCTCCTTCCAATATCAATGGCGGCCTATTCGCTTGGGTGTAATTAATGACTGTCTGCGTCGTAGCGAACCTTCCGCTTGCATCAGTTGCAACTAGGGTAATTGTTGAATTATAGTCGGTTGACATACTCGTCGGAGGAGTTCCTCCAACTGTGATGGCACCATCATTTGTACTCTCGGAGATTATATTCAGCCAACTGTTGTAAGATTGGTTATCTGAGAAAAGCCGAAAATATACCTCATCATTTTCAGGGTCTTTTGCAGTAAGGTTAACAGAGAAAAAATCCCCAAGGTTTGCCTGAACAACCGGCTCAAATCCCTCAATGAAATAGGGCGGGTCTGGCACCGCCTTGATGAAAATTTTAACGGGAATATGAGTTACACGATCCCCCTCGGATACCTCAATGGAAAACTCATCAACGCCGTTAAAATGTTTAGGAGGAGTATAGGTAATTTCCTGAATCTTTGAACCGTTGCCGATGATTTCTAAGCCCCCCCCACTTTTCGGACTTTCTCCCACTGACCATAACAACAATTCCAAGTCGCCCGACACAAAATCAGGATTGGAAGCACTAATCTCGTAGAAAACACTTAAGTCATCTTCTTGAATCTTGTCTTCTGTTAGGTAAACCTGGAGCCCAGATACAAAATCATTATTATCATCGAAAATTACTGCAGGAGGGTAATCATCAACTCTCAGGTTAAGTTGAAATTTCTGGCTGAGGGTCACTGCCCCACTCGTGACTTTAATATCAAAAGGATATATGCCAATGTCGAGAAAGCTTGGATTGCCCGAAATAAGAACCGTACCATTACCATCATCCTGCCATTTTGCCCACTTGGGAAGATTTGAGATCAGCTCAACTTTAGGATGCCCCTGCCAAGGCCAGTCCGAATCATAAGCCACAAAGCGGTAGTGATAGGGAAATTCATCCGTCCAAGTAACTTCCAAATCACTGTCAGATGTTGGCAAAGATAAAATGACTGGCGGGTCATCTAAACTGGTCACATAGACCTCTACCGGAATTTCAGTAGAGCGTGGTGCAGAACCAAATTCGCCACCTGTATCTGTGACTTTGATTGAAAAGAATTCTTCACCGGAAAAATTAGCGTCTGGGGTATAGATAAAATTGGTACCGGTAAAATCAATACTAGCGGAACCAAAATTAGGATATTCTGCGATCTGCCAGAACAGGTCCTGAGTGCGTGAAGTTTCCAGATCTGTTGCTGAAAGTTGAGGAATAACCCAAGTAGAAGGATCGTCTTCCTCCATGGTAACAATCAATTCCTGCGGAGAAACTTGTGGTGGAGAATTTAATAGAACGACAGAAAAGTTGAAATCTTGCTCCACTCCAAGCCCATCATCCAGACCATGAATCTTTAACTTCAAAGAATAACTTCCTACATTATCAACACCAGGAAAACCTGAGAAACGAATTTTGCCTTCTCCTAACTCAGAAAGGTCTTCCGTTACCCATTCCGGGACTTCAGATGAAGAGTAGGATAAATTATCAAAACCATCTCCATCAAAAAAGACATGCTCTGCTTGAAGTTCATGTCTGTCTTCGATGGTTATGTTTTGATCGAAAGAAAGGAACTCCGGCTTATCCGCCACACTTAATACTCGAAAACTAAAGGAACGAAAGTCGCTAGTAAAACCATCCGAAACTTGAATAACAACCGAATCTGTACCATGAAAATGAGGGTTGGGCGTGTATGTGATATTCTCGATTAAACCATTAGGACTTTGGTGAAAGGCAAAATCCCCATTTTCTGGTGCGTCTATAACTGTCCAAGTGACTTGTCTTCCCGGCGTTTCATTTACAGTGAGGGAACCACCGCTCCAAATATTATCTTCATTAATGATTTGTTCGCCAACCTCCCCCTCCAAGATAACTAATTGATCGATTGATTCATAAAAAAGAAGCGAAAATGATTGCTCAGAAGATCGGTCCGTCGAATCGGTAAGAATCAGGGTAATTGAAATTGGATCGTTTTGATTCCCCGGGACGAATCCAGATAAAATCCATCGATTGTCAGACTTTTTTCTAAGCTCTAACCAGTCGGGTAGCGTGGTTGTATTGAACAATGTAAGGTTTAGATCACCATCTGCGTCTTTGCCTCTTATATCATATTGCCAAGGTGTATCATGGAGTAAAGCAATGTAAGGCGTACTTGAAAAATCAGGATGATCAGGAGTGCCAGTGACATGGAATTCTATTTTTAATGTGTCAAATGCAAGGGGATCGCTTACATCCCTTACCTTGATGACTAATTCATCATGTCCAAAAAAATCTGCATTTGGTTGGTAATTGAAGAAGAAATCTTCCGAAGTTGCGTTAAATTCGAAAAACCCATTAGCAGGAAACTTTTCAACGGACCATTGTAGATCTTCAAGAGGAGTGTCCACATCTTGTACTGAAAGTTTCCCTCGGTAAGGTTCTGGACTATCCTCCTGCATTTCCACAGGCAAGCTATCACCAAAGATTATCGATGGTGGGTAGTTATCAGGGATAATCGTGATGGTAAAAATTTGTGAAAAAGTCGAACCAGACAAATCAGCAACCTCGGCGATAATATTGTAAGACTCTTGTTTCAAAAAATCAGCCCGCTGAGGAGCACCAAAAATCGTCGAATTGCCATCAAAAGATAACCATTGGGGCAGACCAGAAAAACTCAGGCGAACATTATCCCCCCTATCTACATCAGCAATATCGAAGGTATGACTGTAAAACTCTCTTTCATTTACTGAACTTGAAGGCAAGGCTGAGCGAATAACAGGAGGGTCGTTTACTTTGATCGAATGAACCTTGAATTGAACTTCCCTATAATCTTCAGGAAAACCCTTATAAAAAAACTTCACCACAAATACATTGGTGCCCACAAAATTAGCGTCAGTCAGGAACTTAAGATCCGAACTATCCTCGAAGGTTTCGGATAGGACTAAAATTCCATTCTGAGGAGAAATGATTTTTTCCATGCAAACAATCCCGTTAAGTATATTGCCAACCTCAAGCCCGTTAATCTCGTTTTGCCATGTTTCCAATGTAAAGTCTTCAAATAGAGAAATCTCCAGCGTTTCTACTACCTCTTCTCCATTAAAAGAGATCACAGGAGCCGCTTTCAGAGGTAATACTTCAAGGCTAAGACTGGATGTGGCACTTCTACCGGATGGGTCGGAGAGAAGAAAGGTTAAGTCAAAAATAGCACTCGTATCAGAATCGAGATTCGCAACTCCCTCTATCTTATCCACCCCCAGAGAGAGACCGGGGGGCAAAACACCCTCCGAGATCACAAGGTTTAAATCGTCTCCGTCCGCATCATGGAAGGAAAGGGGCAAAGAAAGAAACTTTCCTGCCTTAACTGTAATTAATGCATCTGGGTAAGAGAAATCAAAAACAGGATGATCAGGAACAGCAAGTACATGGACTTGAAAGAACATTTGAGTACGCCCTCCCTCCGATTCAACTTCTAATGTGAAAGAATGAGTGCCACTAAAATTATTATCGGGAAAATAGGAGAACACCCCGGTAGTGCTGTTTATTTCCCAAAATGATTCCGATGCATTATTATCAATCATTTTCCATTGGATAGATTCAGCAAATGGATGACTTGCATTGAAATCAACTTTCAGACCCAAAGGATCGTCTTCGTTCATGAAGCTGAGGGAGGGGTTTTCTTTTGCTAAGATTGGGGGCAAGCTCATAGCCGGAATAGCTGCCCAACTTGGATTGTATAAAGAAAGTACGCCCCCAGAATATTCATCATGATTTGGATTTCCGACGATTACGTTCCCATCGTGAACATCGAGTGCCAGAAAGTTTAAATCATCATCCTGAAAATTACTTAGAGGAATTGATTTAAGAATATCCCATTGTCCCCCATCATTTTTGAAAACATGGACCAGGCTACCAGAAATAATATTGGGGGAAAGTGAGACTAAAGTATTACCGGAAATAACAATTTGCTGTGAAAACAACTGATCTTTTTCAAAGGTGGGCGGAGAAATTTTACCTTTTTCCAACCATTCAGTGTTATTTTGTTCAAAAGTATAAATAACACCAGTATCAGTAGCAACGCCATCACCGAAAAGTGCTCCAACATACAATTGGTTCCCCTCCACATTTACACTATGACCGAATCGATCACCGGCAGATAAATCACTGGGGGAGATCAGGTAAGGTTCAGAGTCAGGTTCATCCATGTCGTAAATCATAACTAAGCCTGAATCTTGCCCAAAGATCGGGGAATCGAATCCAGGAACCCCAACAACTAACAGTCCACCGTGTAATTGAATATCGTATCCAAAGTCTTGCCCTGCACCAGAATCAAGGGGGTAAAACTTTTGGATTGGTGTCCATTCTGAGTTTTTCTCGAATAAAGTAACTTTGCCGCCCAGATCACTACCCAATTCCAAAGAACTGATGGCCAAATAGTTATTGTCCATCGATGTCCGCCATCCAAAAACTCCACCTGATCGCGATTCAGGGTCAGTAATTCTTTGCTTCGGCAAATTACTCTCAAATCCTATATCATCTTCAACTTGATAAATATACACTGCCCCAGAAAAAATATTCTCATCAGGAGCAGATACAGCAAGTTCTCCAGTTCCAAGGCTTAGAAAGCTTCCAAACTGAGATCGTTCTGAGTGGGAAAGACTGACTGTTTGGTTGAATTCATATCCAGAACCGATTCGTTTGTAGAAATGAACTTCACCATCTATCCCGTCTAGCTTTGGTTCACCAATGAATAAATTTAGGTCATCATCAAACTGAACAGAGTAACCCCACAAGGTTCCTGATTCATTTTGCTTACTTGTTAAATTTTCAGCGTGAGAAAGAACCTCTAGTGAAAGATTGCTATCAACATCTTGGGGATTCAGGGCAACGAGGTTTCTAGGAGTCTGATCATTCGGCAACCAGTAGAGGTATTCACCCGTTTTATTTAATTCATTGTTTAATAAGTCGCCCCTTTCGTAAATTTGACCGCCTGACTCAACAATGGTAAATACAATCCCGTCACGAGATCTATTTTTTATAACATAGGGATAATCTTCAAATAATTCTACTTGAGGCAGACTTTCACCGTTGAAAAGAAATGATGAGTTCAAGTCCCATTCGATCAAGTTTTCGCTAGGGATTACTTTCGCTGAAAGCGAGTTTGTTAAAAGGATGAAAACAAAACATGTAATATATGGGATGACGGCGAAAAAACTAAACTTTCGCCCCAAACGACTAAACGATGATAGGTTTAAAACCTTCTGCATACTCCCAAGCTAAATATCCAATGTGTGAGCACAAATGCCTACTCTCTAACCTTCAGGAAAAACCCCTCGTTTGCAAAACATTTCCGATGAGGAAATACTGCACGATTATATATCGTGCAACTGGGTTAGTAAACTTACAGATATATGGACTGTCAAGTTGGGCCCCTAACAGCCAAATATTTTATCCATAGGGTAGCTGTTTACTAGTGCAGACTTGAGAAAATCGGATGGTTTAAAGGACTCAAAAATAATGTCTACTTCACCGTCCTTGGACATACTTACCTTTTCGACAACAATCTCAGGGGTTTTAGGCGGAGCAAAAAGGATATCGTCATGAGTGGCATTCATCTTGGAAAGAAAGTTTTGTGGAGTAAGGTTACCACCTAAGTGATCGCTCCTGCCCGTAGCCACATGACAAGTACCAAAAATCTTTTCGTCCTGAATATCTTGCCCGGAGAAAGGGAGTAATTGGGTTCCAAATCCGAGTTCACCGATTATACCAGTCGCTGGGTCTTCATTGAGTTGGGTGGACCTTTTCTTAATGACCTCATCATCTCCAGAAATTTTCGAAATCGAAACAATCGATCCATTTTCAACCACCATCTCAGATAGAGTGCCATCAGAAAACCTAAAGGGGAAGGAACCTTCAGCCCCCGTGGGAACAAAATAAACCTCACCCGCAGGAAGGTTGGCAACATCGGGTTTACCGGGAGGGCAAAGTCCGTGGCTCTTTTGTGCAGTTTGCCCACCACAACTAATGGTCAAGGAATAACTTTTCCCTAAACAAGAGAAATCTAGTGTAAAAGAATCTGCAGTATCAAGCAATGAACGAAAGGCTTCAGCTTGCTTACTAACTTCATTATAATCAACACTTAATCCACTATTTAGAATCACATCATTAACCCCATGAAGTGTGGCTCCTCGGAAACCAAACTCCTTGCATAATGCAGTCAGCGGAGCTGTCAAAGAAAAGTCAGTGATAGCAAGTATTATGTCATGCTTCTTACATATATCGTCTCTTAAAGAGCATACATTGCCCGCAATGTCGTAGAAGGTATCCTCAGGATCTAAGTTACTCCCACCAGTTTTGCGATAGGAGTAAATGTGACATTCTGAGAAATTTAGCTTCTCGCCTACTCCACCGTTTAGCTTATCCAAAAATTCATGTTTAGCGACTTTTTGAACTCGATTTGAATCTGATGAAAGATAAGAAAATCCAGCAAGTTCGGCAGGATCATCTAGGTCGATTAGGATACAAGGGCTCAGCAACTGGTCAGAACTGCCAAAACAGTTTCTAAGCAATCGTTCTAAGGAGAAGCTCTCAAATTCGCTTAATTCAGGACAATACATGCAAATAATCAAAAGCAGGATGGCACCGAACCCAACTGGATTACGGTCTCATGATAAGCTATTAAAACAATTAATGAACAGGGTATGTATATTTAATTCAAAATAATAAGCTAGCACGATTTGGACGCTAAAAACGATTACGGTCAAAGCGGTTAGCAATAAAGAAAGATTGAAATCTTTTTTAGATTTTGACCTTTTAAGCGAAAGAAAACCAAATGCGCCAAAAATTGAAGTTATCACAAGAATGCTAGCTTGTGAATTGTACACAAAACAAAGAAAACCAGCGAAAGAGAAGCCAAACAAATAAAGAAAAAGCCCAAATTTTCTGCCGAGTAATGTGATCAATGTTTTTTTACCCACTCTTTTGTCCGTATCATGGTCTCGATAATTATTAACGACGAGCAGGTTATTAACCAACAGCCCCATACCAAATGAAATTGAGAGCGAAGGGGTCCAGGTGGAATGGAGCACCTGAGAAAAGAAAAGGTTGCAACCCTCAACTGCACCCAACCCAAAAAAAAGGATTACAAAAACATCACCCAGAGCATTATATGCAAAAGGAAATGGACCGCCTGTGTATAAATACCCGCATAGGATGCAAACAAGGCCAAAAGGTAGAAAAAACAAGCTTACTCCTGCATACCAAACGGTCAAGCAACCGACTATAAAGGACAGAGAAAAAACCATCAAAAAGGCGAAAAACATAGTTTCCGGAGGGATTAAACCGGATGCTACATACCTAGTCGGTCCCAAACGCCTATCATTATCTGCTCCCCTTTTGAAATCGTAGTAGTCATTCGCGAAATTTGTTCCTACTTGCAGAAGTAACGCGAATAAAAGACACCCTAGAAAACTGTAAATTGGAAACTCACTACTTTTTGTAGCAGAGAGAGAAAACCCAACCGAAACTGGTGCAATTGAAGCAATTAAAGTTTTAATTCTTAATGCAGAAAGCCAAACTTTAAAATTGATCATTAAATTAGCGGGAAATCGCTATTGGAAAACTAAACTTTGAACGGAAGCGATTCGAAGTTTCACGAAAATCTTCAGGGGGTGGATTACTGGGATCATATAATTTGTAAGGCCATTGAACTTCGACATTCAAGGCAAGGAAACCGTTGCTTATATGATGTGAGTGCCTCGAAGAAGCGGAATACTGAGAACATACTAATCTAAAGTAACGATCTTTGTGTTCAATCCATCGATTTAATTCTTTTTTATCAGCCCTTGCCGAGGCCTCATCCTCCAATGCATTGAGAGAAATAGGTAGGCCTCTCGATTGTTCAAACTCAATTGTTCCACCAGAATCTTTCACAAATTTTTTGAGCGGAACAGGTGGGACAGATTCATCAATTTCCATCGTCCCCCCGGAAGCTTCTTGTTGCACTCTCTGAATAACTTGCTCAAAGAAAACACCCCCGCCCTCTCTGCGAGCAACTAAAATAATTTGGTGAATTTTAGCAGCATCGATTGGTGTACCTGTTGGTTCAAAGAGGCCATCTAATCGATGAGTTCCCGCTTCCACTACCGAGAAACCAAGCCTTTCAAGCTCTATCTGAGTCGCATCAATCAAACTCATTGCGGTATTTCTATCCCTGATCTTCGCAACACCATCTACCCCCCAAGGTAAAAAAGCTAAAATTCCCCCAATCAGAATACCAAATATAGCCAGTGCAATAATTACTTCTATCAAAGAGAAAGCATTTTTATGAGTAGAAGATTTCATTAAAACAGAGTACTACTCTTCGGCAAAATCATAGTGATCGAGAGGCAAAAACCCGCCGTATGGTTGTACCAAAATTCCTTTAATCATAAACTTATCAGATAAACCAACCGAAAAAACGCCGTCGGCTTTGGGTGAATTAACACCAGATGCAAGAACGATCCTTGGACTGTCCTCAAGACTTCCCCTGATCAACCGACCTGAAGAGTCAAAAGATAGGTAACAAAATTCATTATCAAAACCACTTGGCCTGATTGTCAAATTCTGACCGTCCATATCGAGACCTTCAGCAATTCCAATGGACATAGGCTCATCGCTCCACACTGAAAATGCATCTGGGTACCAATCTTCTCCCAAGGTAAAATATTCATTCAAGTCTGATTCTTGAGGCAAAACCCATACCCCTTTAGGAAGATATTCCCCTTCCTTAACTACGATCCATTCACCCGTCTGGTTTCCTTCATAAACAATTTCAATCTGACGATAAAAAGAATCCATCTCATTCGAGTCTGATCGAATAGTAAGCCTCGTTTCTTTTCCTTCGGCAACTGCGACGGCTCGGGCATGTCGGATGAGAGTTAAAATCTGTCTTTGAGCACTTTCCAGCTCGACACCAGAACTACGAAACGAAAACCCGAAAAAGCCAATGAGCGAGCCCATGACAGCGAGCACTACGAGCAGCTCAATTAATGTAAATCCCCTTTGCACAATAAACCCCTACAGGAGACTGTGAAATACTCAAAGAATGAACATTAATCGAAATATTTTTCTACATTCCAAGAAAAGACATTGTTCAAGTCTTCTTTGGAATCATTCAGAAGAAGGAAAATAATTGGCTGGTTTACAACGCTGAAGATATCGCGTTCAATTTCATCAATTTGGTCGGAGGAATAATCTAATGATAAGGAATCTAAAATTTCTTGAACAAGTTCATCATTCAATAGAATGGCCCCGTCTCCATCTTGATCTACAAGAATTTTCAGGTTACCAAAGCCAAAGATATTTCCTTCCTCATTGAATTCACTCTCATTAAACGAATGAAACTCTCGTGATTCTGGATTTTGAATTAACAGGCTATCGCTTAATGATTCCCACCCACCGCTTTCGTTTTTTATCCTGCCTTTAAGGGAAGCGAAAAAACTGTCTTGGAGTTCATTCGTATCAATCGTAATGGCCATTCCCTCTTCTTCATCGAAAAGAAACGGCGGGTAATAACCGTAATGAGACTTGTACTGGACAATTTGAGATGACCAAGCACTAAAGGAAGAAGCCAGCTTCGTTTTCTTTGAAGAAGTAAGTAAATCAAAAACTTTTGGCCCCACTATCCCTAGCAAAATACCAATAATAGAGATAACCACAAGCAGCTCGATCAGAGTGAATCCTTTTTGTAATTTTTTCATTGTTCGAAATTCAGAGTAAAGTTTTCAGAAAATTAAATATTATCAGCATCGATGGAAAAAGGCTCGGATTCAGAATCGTCTACCGTGTAATCCGAGCAGAGCGAATCTGCCCCCTTCGAAAATAAAAGATAGCCAGACTTTCCATCAGGTCTTGGATAAGCGTAGACAAAAGGATTCCCCCAAGGGTCCTGCATAAAAACTACCTCTTGATTATCTAGCATTTCTCCAATACTGAGGCTCCCAATGGGCAAAAGCTTAACTGAGCCTGGCCCTAATATCTCCTCCTTGTCCTTTGCCTTACATAAAGCTTTCAGTAATAAAAACCCTCTTGCCATTTCGTCATCATCTAAAGAACTTTCACACAAGGCTTCGGGATAATCTCCATTGTTAAGCTTAAATTCCTCAAGAGCCGCTGCTATAATTCCAAGTTGAACTTTTGCCTGTTTTGTCTCCTGGTCTGAAAAAACATATTTGCCAGCTGAAAAAACGATCCCGATAAGAATCCCAAGGATCGAAATAACCACCAGTAACTCAATGAGAGTAAATCCAGATTTTTTTCCCGCTTTCATCCTATTATTCATTCGAATCGTAGAATTTTGTCAATTCCATCATAAGCAGGAAAAATTAATAGCATGTCTATCGCACCCTTTTGACGATTCCTTTGGTCTCAGGAAACTTCATGATAGAAAGAAGTAAAAAATACAAAGCGGCTGCACACAGAATGGTTAATGAAACCGAGACCATGGTAGAAAGTTTGCTCGTATAATTGGCGAGAAACTCGTCCGCAAAATAAACAAAAGAGGCCATGATAAAACTCGCAGAAAGACTTAAATTGAGGGCAATCTTATCTCGATCCAGACAGGATAAAATTCCCAGAAAAGATAGATCGGTCATCAGAATTATTACCTGAAGTAGAGACGAAATTAAATTCGCCCAGGCCAAACCAATAACTCCAAACATATTCATCAAAAATAAGCTCAAGGCCGCATTGGTAAGAAGGCTGACGACGGCAGCCCGCAATGGAATTTTCATATTCTTTCGGGAATGATGAACCTTTACCAGATACTGGGAGACAGCGTATGCTGGAATCGTCCAAGCGGCCACTTGTAAAACCATGGCTCCCCGCACCACATTTTCACGCTCAAATTCTTGCCATTCAAAAAGAAGCTGAAGCACTGGTTCAGCCAATAAACAAAGCCCGACCGATGCGGGCAAGGTTATGGCAACTATCATCCGTAACCCCTTGAAAAAATGGTTCTGAAAATCCACTTTATCCTCAGAAGCAGATGCTTTAGACAACAGCGGAAAAATAACTGTGGAAATTGCGATCGCGAATAATCCCAATGGTAACTCCACCAACCTTGCAGCTATGTAAAGAAATGCGAGGGAACCCTCCTCACTCAAGGAATAAGCAAAAACTCGTGAGACCAAAATATTGATCTGGGCAACGGCAGCCCCTAGAGCTCCTACCCAGAAAAGCTTACTTAATGCGGTAAGTTCTTCAGATTGGGCCAAGGTCGGTCTCCAATGCCAACTCAATTTCTTTCGAAGACGAAACCAAGGCAGTGACAACTGAAAGGTTCCTGCTAATATAACACT
>Ga0181568_10000240_pt1 | contig 47317 bp, 40 predicted proteins | sample 101ome_20_FD_133758 | JGI IMG/M metagenome (GOLD analysis project Ga0181568, IMG submission 133758) | Coastal salt marsh microbial communities from the Groves Creek Marsh, Skidaway Island, Georgia - 101404AT metaG (megahit assembly) | ecosystem: Environmental > Aquatic > Marine > Intertidal...
CCAGATTTTATTAAATTAAAAAAACCATTGATATCTGAATTGATAACTCCTTGCCATAAATCAGCATCTATTTCACTAATAAATTTTTGAGGAATATCAAATCCAGCAGCATTAACAAGGGTATTAATACAGCCATAATCTTTTATTACTGATTTAAAAGTATCTTCTACTGATTCAGCATTGCTGTTATCTAATTGATAAATTTTTACATCAGCATTAATTTCATTCGCTACGTCAATAGCAGCTTGCTTATTCTTATAATAAGTAATGGCTACCTTCGCATTAGAGTGAGCAAACTCTTGGGCACAGAGTGACCCAATGCCTCCGCTGCCCCCAACGATCAAAACACACCCTTTTTGAAAGTTTAAATCTATCATTTGAAACTCTTCTCAATCAATTTCTCATCAGACAAGGCCTCTCCAAGCTGACCAGTAAATTGTACTGCATAGACGCCATTAATTGCGCGGTGATCATAGCTAAGTGAAAGTGGTAAAAAACTTCTATTCACAAACTTATCTTTGCTTAAAACAACCTTCTCAAAAGTTTTTGAAATTCCAAGTATCGCAACTTCCGGGGGATTAATAATGGGCGTAAAGAACTTCCCTCCTATTGCTCCTAGTGAACTAATGCTAAAGGATGCACCTTTTAGGTCAGCAATTTTTAACTTTCGTTTTTTTGCTGCTGCAGCTAATTCAGTTATCTCACCTGAAATTTCTATAATCGATTTTAATTGAGCATTCTTTATATTTGGTACAATAAGCCCTTCAGGAGTATCTACGGCAATTCCGAGATTAACATAATCTTTTAAAATAATTTTTTCTAAGCTCTTATCCAAAGAAGAATTCAGCAATGGAAAATCAGTAAGTAAGTGAGATGTAATTTTTGCTATGAAGGCTAGAGGTGATATTTTTACTTTATGTTTTTTGCATAATTGAGTTCTTACTTCCAGCATTACATTTAAATCACATTCATCATGCTGAGTCACATGAGGGATATTTATCCATGATGTATGAAGATTAGTCAGAGAAGATTTTTGAAACTTAGAAAGTTTTTGTTCTTGAACTGGTCCCCATTTTGAATAATCAATATCAGGCTGAGAAAACTCAAAACTATTACTGACTTGGGTTTGAGAAAGTCTAGATCTTGCAAATAGGTGCAGATCTTCTTTTTGTATCCTGTTCTTTGAACCTGAAGGCTGAACAAGCGAAAGATCTATTCCAAATTCTCTTGCAAGCTTTCTAACCGCGGGTCCCGCATAAATATTCGAATTATTAAATGTTGATGCAGGTGGAGGTATCTGTTGTTTTTCTATAATGGCTGCTGGCTCACCTTCAATATTGCCTGGCTTTTTAGAGGCTGTCAGATTTTCCTGAGATTGATTCTTGCTTAAATCCTCTTCAACCTTCTGAGCAGAATTATTGAGTACTTCTATTTGCAAAAAAGGTGAGCCTGAATTTACTGAATCACCTATTGAAACATCGATGGAAATAATTTTACCTGCTTCAGAGGCTGGGATTTCCATTGCCGCCTTGTCAGATTCCAACACAATAATTGGGTCTTCGGTGTTTACTTGATCACCTACTTTTGCACAAATCTCAATAACTTCTACATCTTCAGCTTCACCTAAATCAGGGATATGAATAATTTTTTTTGTCATTAAACTTCCCAAGGATGAGGCTTACTTGGATCAACCTTTAATTTCTTATAAAAAGCTGAAATTTCTTTTTTGCTAAGGTCGCCTTTTCGAAAAAGTGAGTAGATAGCAATTCTTGCAATATTATTTGCATCTACTTCAAAAAATTCTCGAAGTTTTGCTCTAGAATCACTTCTTCCATAACCATCTGTACCAAGTGTGTAATAGGGTCCATTTATGTAACCTCTAATTTGTTCTGGGTAGGCTCGCATATAGTCAGTAGCTGCAATTACAGGAGTTTCTTTGCATGGTAAGCATTCAGCTACATAACTTAACTTTTGTTTTACAGTGGGATTAAACTCATTAAAACGCTCCGTTTCCATCCCATCTTTTCTTAGCATATTAAAACTAGTGGCACTCCAAACATCAGCTGAAATCCCAAAAGAATCAAGTATTTTTTGAGCCTTGATTGACTCATTCAGAATCGACCCTGAGCCAATTAAGGTGACTTGAGGAGAGTTATGGTTATTGAGTTTATATAAACCTTTGATAATTCCATCTTCTGAATTCTTCGGTTGCGCAGGCTGAAGATAGTTCTCATTGGTAACAGTGATGTAATAATAATAGTTTTCTAAATCAACAAACATTTTCTTGATTCCATCTTTAAAAATAACTGCTAATTCATATGCATACGCTGGATCATATGAACGACAGTTAGGAATTGTTGAAGAGAAAATATGACTGTGACCATCTTGATGCTGCAAACCCTCTCCATTTAAAGTAGTTCTTCCTGAGGTTGCCCCAATCAAAAAGCCTTTTGCTTGTGAATCGCCTGCCGCCCATGCAAGGTCATGAATGCGCTGAAAACCAAACATTGAATAAAATAAATAGATAGGAATCATGGGAATGTTGTAGTTTGAATATGCTGTTGCGAGTGCAATCCATGCAGAGAATGCTCCAGCTTCATTGATGCCCTCTTCAAGCATGACCCCATCTTTGGATTCTTTGTACCACATAACTTGATCAGCATCCTCCGGTTTATACTTTTGTCCTTCAGAGGAATAAATTCCAATTTGTCTAAATAAACCCTCCATGCCAAAAGTTCTTGCCTCATCAGGAACAATCGGTACAATTCGCTCTCCAATATTTTTATCTTTTAAAATATCCGTCATCATTCGAACAAAAGCCATGGTTGAAGAGATTTCTTTGTCCTCAAATCCTTTTGTATATTTCTGAAATATTGAATCTGATGGCTTAGCGAGTTTTTGGGTATGCCCTCGTCTTCTTGGTATTGGACCTCCCAAAGCATCTCTAGTTTTTAAAAGGTATTGAATTTCAGGTGAATCTTTGGGTGGTCTTACATAGGGCAGTTTCTCAATATCTTTATCCGAAACTGGAATGTCAAACTTATCTCTAAAGGACTTAATATTATCTAATGTTAATTTTTTTACTTGATGAGTAGTATTGTCTGCTTCTCTGGATCCAGTCCCATAACCCTTGGTAGTTAGAGCTAGAATAACTGTAGGAGCACCTTTAGAATTTACTGCCTTATGATAAGCTGCATAAACTTTATATGGGTCATGTCCTCCTCTGTTTAATTTATAAATATCTTCATCGGTTAAATCATCTACCATTTCTAAAACATCAGGATCTTGTCCAAAAAACTTTTCTCTAGTGTAAGCGCCGCCTTTTGCTTTAAAATTTTGCAACTCCCCATCAACCACTGCATCCATTAGTTCTTGCAATTTCCCTTCTTTATCTCTAGCAAAGATTGGATCCCACAATCTTCCCCAAATAACCTTAATTACATTCCATCCAGAGCCCCTAAACTCCCTTTCAAGCTCATGAATAATTTTGTTATTGCCTCGAACAGGTCCATCTAGTCTTTGCAAATTACAATTTACTACGAAAATTAAGTTTTCTAGTTTTTCTCGGCCTGCTAGACCAATAGCACCTTTGGACTCTGGTTCATCCATTTCACCATCCCCGCAAAAAACCCAAACCTTTCTATCGTTTCTTGGAGCTAAGCCTCTAGCAGATAAATATCTCATTACATTTGCTTGATAAATTCCCATGATTGGCCCTAATCCCATTGAAACTGTAGGGAATTGCCAATAATCAGGCATTAGCCATGGATGAGGATAGGAGGAGATACCAGGCTTATTAACTTCACGCCGAAAATTATCTAAATCATCTTCTGAAAAATATCCTTCTAAGAAACTCCTTGCATAAATTCCTGGAGATGAATGTCCCTGAAAATATATTAAATCTTCTTGCCCATCTGCAGAGCCTCTAAAAAAATAATTAAACCCAACATCATAGAGTGTTGCCGATGAAGAAAATGTAGCTATGTGGCCACCCAATTCATCTGAAGATTTATTTGCTCTCAAAACCATTACCAGAGCATTCCACCTGATAAGAGATCTAATTTTACGTTCCATAAAAAGATCTCCAGGCATTTTTGCTTCTTCAGTGACTGGGATTGAGTTCCTGAATGGAGTAGTTAAATTATAGTTGGGTATAGTCCCAGATTCTGTTAGTTTTGATGCAAGTTTTCCTAAAATAAAGGAAGCTCTATCATTTCCATCTTCACTAATTATATTTTCTAATGCATCTAACCACTCTTTAAGCTCTAGATCGATTGTAATATTATCTATTGGGGATTGATTCTTCAAAATTTTTTTTTGACATCGGTGTCAATATATATTGGTAAACATTTTCTTGTTATTATATTACTTTAATTTAACCAACCAAAGAAAAAAATAATTATGCGTTTTTCATATCATCCCTCAATGTGCGATCCTTCATTTTACTTGGAATTGGGTAAAGCGGCAGAGGCTGCAGGTTTTGATGCAATAACATTTCCAGATAGCATTTGTTACCCTAAAGAATGTGATTCTAAATATCCATATAATGATGATGGCAGTAGAGAATTTCTTGATGGAGTTCCATTTTTAGAACCATTTTCTATAATTCCAGCTATAGCAGCTGTTACTGAGAAATTAGAATTTTCTACATCAGTTTATAAGCTAGCTCCTAGACAAGCTGTAACTACTGCTAAGTTCGTTACAACATTAGGTGTAATGACCAATAATAGATTTCATTTTGGAGTTGGAGTAAGCCCTTGGTATGAAGATTTCCTAGCTACGGGAGAAAGATGGGAAAAACGCGGAAAAAGAATGGATGAACAAATAGATATTCTCAAAGGATTAATGAATGGGGAATACTTTGCTTATAAGGGTGAATTTTATGATATTCCAGAATTAAAGCTGTGTCCTGCACCGACAAAGCCAGTTCCAATACTAATCGGAGGACATTCAAAGCTTGCCCTTAAAAGAGCTGCAAGAGTGGGCGATGGATGGATAAGCGCTGGATTAAGCTTAGAAGAAACAAAAACTCTGATAGATCAGATAAATCAGTACAGAGAGGAATTTGGAACATTAGATCATCCTAATTATCAATTTCAAGTGATGGGAGAAGCAGCCTATTCACCACAGGGAATAAGACAACTAGAAGAACTTGGCGCAACAGAGGTTATAGTTGCCTTCAGAAATACTTATGAAGGTGGGCCAGATGAAAGAACACTTGAAGGTATGATTGCTGAAATCAATTGGTATGCTGAGGAAGTAATCAATAAATCTAATTAAAATGGTCGGGATGGCCGGATTTGAACCGACGACCACCTCACCCCCAGCGAGGTGCGCTACCAAGCTGCGCTACATCCCGAAAAATGCATATTATATTAAATTTATCCAGTATTAAAAAAATAGATTATTTATCTATTAATAAATTCAAATTTATATTATGATGCAACCTAATTTTTGAGCAATATGAAGAATTAATGAGTATATGAGATATATACTTGAAATAGGTGACAAAAAATTTAAAAGCGTTTTATAATGCACATATTTAATTAATTACTTAAACATATTGCTATAATAGTTTATTATAGGTAATAATATTACTTTCTACATATTTAGGAGTTAGAAAAAATGGCTAAATTAAAAAATAAAATCAGTTGGCTTTTAGCATTAATAGCCCCAATTTTTGGGACCGCACTTAATGCTGCTGCTGATGGTGATTTACCTAAAGCTGCTGGAAGCGAAAAAGAAGCAGCTGAAAAAGCATCTGGTTCTCTAAGCGCTGGAGCAATCGCAGCAGCAGTTGCGGCAGCAGCAGCTATAGCCGCGGTAGCAGATGATGATGATTCTCCTGCACCGACTCCTGCACCGACTCCTGCACCGACTCCTGCACCGACTCCTGCACCGACTCCTGCACCGACTCCTGCACCGACATACATTGTAGAAGTTCCTATAGTTGAGGAAGTAACTACCACCACTGATACTGACGTTACTACTACAACCATAGTTCAAAGACTTGTAGATACTGAAACTGAAACTGAAACAACAACTGAAACTTCTACATTTGGAGAGCTTGTTGATGGTTACTATGCAACATCTACCTATACTAGAACAGTCATGGTCCCAGACCAAGCGCTTGCAGACGTAGAAGAAGAAGTGACTATCGTAGAACAAGTTGAAGTTACTATTCCTGTCGCTGGTGTAACAGAAACATCAACTACAGTGAAACCTTAGTTTAATTTAGCTACAACAAAAAAGCTGGATTCTTATCCAGCTTTTTTTTACTTGTAATAAAATTCAATTTCAATAGCTGGCTCAAATGGATGAAATTTTTGCTTGGAGAAAATTACTTGACCATCTGAATTAGTTTTGTAAGTATTCTGATGCTTCCATGATAAAACTTTTGATGACATTTTTTCTAAGTACAAATTTTTAGATAAATCAAGGCTCATTTCAGAATAAATCTCTAAAAAAGCTGATGGGCTAGATAGCATCACTTCATATTGAAAGTTATGCCCCCTCTCGAAATTAAACAAAAGGCCGTTGAATATTTCAATATCTCTTTCAAGACCAATAGTTTTGACTATTTTTCCATTATACGTATAAATTTTTTCGCCATCCGATGATGTCCAAACATAAGTGTCATCGATTATGGCTTCAAGAACCAAAATAGCAGATACATTCCTTCCAATCCTTACATTCGCAAAGGAATACTCCTGGGCCTCATAAAAATCTTTAGAAATATTTAACTTTTCTGCTCCAATCAATACAGAGCGTGCTGTTGGAACAATTGCTTCAAAAGGCATATTAGTACAAGATGATATGAAATATGTGGCTATTAGCAATGAAGATATTTTATTCATAAAAATCATCCCAATCTCTATAAATAGAATTATACGTAGCTTGATCAGTTATACCCCATAAATGATGAGAGTGAAATAGGATTGCTGCTCCATCTCTCGTTATGGGTCTTAAACCGAAGCCACTTAAGCGTTGGCTATAATTTGAAAGAAATGCCTCTACTGGTACATTAAAATAAAAACCCTTATCAAAACTACCTTCACCAAATTCAAGTTTTGATATATCTGTTTTAGATGCAAAAATTCCAATCCTAAGGCCACTTTTAAAACGCCTACCTATATCAATAGTAATTCCAGAGTCCTCAGCTAAATATCTACCACCCTTTAATGTAAATAAAATATTTGATCTTGGCTCTTCATAATAAAAATTTATAAATCCGGTTGTTGTTTGATATTTCTGAAAGCCAAATCTCTGATTATATTCTCTCTGCTTTACTCTCCAAATCTCTGCTCCAACTCCATAATTATGATCAAATGATCTAAATAAAATTTCTCCTCCAAGACCACCAAACATTTCCTCTAGATATCCAAATGAAAACTTTGTAAATAATTGAGGTTTTATATGATAGAAGAAATTAAATTGGGACCTCTCAATTGAGAATTTTCTACTTTCTTTCAAGTATAGTACATTATCTGTTCTTACATGGGGCAATATACTGTCTGATGCTAGCTTAAGGCCATCAAAATTATCAGCAATTCCGGCTGAAAATTTATTTGTAAATGAAATGTTCCTCGCAAATAAGGTTTCAGCATTAAAGGCAAGCCTTAAATTACCAAAATAAAACCCATCTGGACCACCTATTTGAGATCGTAAATCTGGTGCAATTTTCCAATACGTTTTAGGTAATAAAGGTCTTGGATTAAATGCAAAATCTTCTTCTTTATAATAAAACTTCTCGATTTTTGCTTCTCTTGCAATCAATTTATACAAATTTTCTTCAGCATAATTTTGAAATGCATTTCTGTTTAAAGTGACGCTGTGTGTTCCATTTTTAGCATTAATATTTGAAACTTTAAATTCTTCAATATAATCAGGAGATATATCACTAAGGACTCTCATTACTCTTCCGATAGCGCGTGTATGACTTTGATGTTTGGATTGAGTGTATACAACATGCAGCGCTGAATCTTGAATATCAGCATGCTGAAGATACATCTCTTGATCTCGCATATTATTTAATGCAGATCTATAAATAGACATATATCTCAAAGCATTTTCTTTACGCAAACTTTCTGAATCTTCAATTGGTTTGTACGAATCATTTTTTTTAACAATAGAATTTTTCTTACCAAGATTTGCACTTATTGAAAATCCAAAGCTTATAGTATTACCTTTTACATGACTAAGCTTAAATTGAATATATTGAGATACAGGGTAGACAATTCCAAAATTAATTCGAGATTGAGATTGCTTTACGGGAGCAAAAGCAAAGTCAAACGACTCTTTCCCATAAGGAAAACCTTCAATTGTATAATCAGTTGAGTCATACTCTAATTTTAATCTTAATCCACTTGCGTTTGGTATGATAATTTCTGCTCCAGCAAAAATTCCGGCTTTACCACTAAAAAATGATCCAAAGTTGGCTTCCCCTCCTTGGGTATCCCCAATTCCTGTTCGCTTTTTAAAGCTATCACTTATTGAACTAAATGGATTATTAAACCCATTATTAGAAAGAGTTCCAAAGCCAATACCTGCGGATAAATCAATATTTTTTATTTTTTTTGATGCAACTATATATTCTGAGGCAAAAATGCCAGTTCCAGCAAAGTCTCTCAACCCCACAGCAATAGCAGGCGAATATCTTCTTTCCTTAAATAGCAGTAGTTTTATATCAAAACCTTTATCCTTGTATGTCTGATCTCCACTAAAAGCTGCAACGTTGCTGTAAAGAGCATTATTAATATCTGTATACTGATATGAGGCTTCTAACCAATCAAATGGATATGCAACAATTGATCCTCTCTGATATGGCTCTATATCACTCCAACTAATTCCTATCGACCCTTCTTCTAGGAATCTTGCATTTGGCATTTGAATAAGACCAAGACCACCATAATTACTGAAAGATGGATGACTATTATAAGGGTAGATATAGTCAGTAATTGATGAATAGATATGCGATGAATACAGAGAAAATACTAAATATAGTAGTTTTCTTATCTGCATTCTCAAAGCTAAAATAAAGTTTATGTCTTAATCGCTTATACTATTTAAAGAAGCTAATGAAATTGCCAAACTGCTTAATATTGGAGCCAATGAAGAAGCATAAGTCAAACCGCCAAGCTTTCCAATATCTCTTGGAGCATAAATTATAGAACCGGGATAAATATCAACATTCGTACCAAATGCAAATATATTTTTTTGATTGTATACATGAGTTCTTCCATCTGGGTCAATAATCAGGATTTCATTAAAAGCTGAGTCCTCAACACCTCCGACCATATCAATATAATCAGTAATGCTTAAAATTGAGTCATACCTCACATTGGATGGATTCTTAAATTCTCCAAATAAATAGACAACTTTCTGCAATGCAGGAATAAAGATCTTGTCATTATGTTCCAAGCTTGCGTCTAAACTAGGGTCTGAAGAAATTTTACCTAACGAAAATTCTGTAATTATTCTTCCGGTATAGTTCCTTGATCTTAATTCTTCTGATAAAAGATCTATTGCTGATGAATTAATATTAATATTTGGTTTTCCAATATTAGATACTATGTAGTTGACAGTATCTGAGTAATTTAATTGAGCATACAGCTTTTCTTTTTTAAGAGCAGTTTCTCTAAATAAAGCAGAACCATAAACATAAGCTCCAGATTTATATCCTCCCGCTCTTTTAATTAAGCTAGATAGTTTTTCATTTTCACTAATATGATATGTACCAGGCCTTTCAACCATTCCATTAATTGTCACAGTTTTGGTAAAGTCAACAGAATTTTTATATGACGGTACTAATACAGAATCTCTTGGTTGAAGGATTAAATCAGAAGAACCTGTTACATCAATATCGATCATCATTTGATTTTGTAAATCAAATCTATTGACAGTCAAATTTGAATATCCTGCAAAACCTTCACTAAAGCCTCCTGCAAAGTTAAGAGCTTGTGATAATGTTTCTCCTCTAATAATTTCATAAATTGCTGGGTTGTTGATGCCTCCTGATATAGGAACCAAAAAAGATACAGGGTGCACAAAGATAATATCACCAGATCTTAGTGAGGACTTAAATGGAGTCTCCCCAAAAACAAAAGTATCATATAAGTCAACAGATTCAATGACTTCGCCATTTCGCTTAATATCTATTTTTCTATATGAGCCATTTGGTGCGATACCACCAGAAACATTCAAAGCACCAAGAACATTTGAGCCACCACTTAATGTATATATTCCAGGACTTACAACACCCCCTAAAATTAAAATCTGCATATCTCTTACTTTAGATAAATTCAAGAATGTGGTTACGCCTAGGGAGGATAGATTGACAAACTCTGTAACAATTTTATCAACATTTTCAAGAGTATTGCCAGCGACATAAACTTTACCAATTTCCGGCAAAATTAATGAACCATCTCGCTGAACCATAATTTCATAAGTACCCTGAGCCATACCGGTAAGAATAAGGTTAAATGTATCACCAACATCAACAATATATTCACCAATCATATTGGGTACGTTGATAGGCATAAATGATGATTGAAGAGAGCTAAAGAAAACATCACCAAAGCGCTTGAGCTCGCTTATATTATCTTGAGGTTTCATTCTAGACTCCAATTCAAAAAGCTGCCTTTTGAGTGTCTCAAGAATCTTTTTATTGCTTTGAATTGAAGTATCTGTTCTAAACAAAGTCTCTAACTCTTCTTCTTGTTGTGCTTTATTTTTACCAGCAATCTGATCTCGAACCGATGGGGGTAGTCCCTCTAAAAACTCAGGAGTTAATATAGATTCATCCATTTGAGCGAAAATTGGTGAAGAATTAAATGCTAGAAAAAAAGTTAATAATAAGAATTTTAGACGCGACATATTAATAATATAAGTGAGAAATATATCTAATTATATCGTAAATATTAACCAATAAGGAATCATAAGATATTCTCTATGATGATTTATTCATATAACCAATTATTCTTCTGTAGCCTGCAAGAATATTGAAATCTTCAGAATAGAAATCAAAAAGTATGTCGTTATTTTTTATATCAATTGTATGCGGACCAAATACAGAATTAACTTTAATACTGGAAACTCTTTCTTCTGAGTAAAAATTTTTGTTTAGCTGTCTAATTTTCATTACAGAAATTTTTTCACCATATTTATATGAATTATTTTGTCCAAATCGATATAACTGACCTTTAATCATTTGAATTCTTCCTGCCATTCTTGCACAACTTGGATCAATAACTATTGGATTGAAGGGATGCTCCTTATAGGTTCCATACAAACTATCGCTATAAAATAAATACAGACAATCTATTGAACTTTTAGATAAGCCTGCAAAAAGAAAAAATATATTATCTTTCTGAACAAGTGTTGCATCAACTATTTTTAGATCTTCAATTCCGCCAAGAGAAGTTTTAGTTTTTATATCAATGGGATTCGACAAAATTATTTGGCTTGATTGACTGGATATCTCAGGAAGCAAGTATTCTTGGTCATCATAATAAAATGAAAATGGATATGAAAAATGTCCACCATGAAGTATTGAATCTTTAAATTTTAAATTTGCAGAATTTAATTCAATAATCTCTCCTAATCCAGTTAATTTATTTAACGCTTCTGCTCTAATGAGTAAACCATCAGAGCTGAAAAATGGATCTGCATAAAAAGAATATTTACTAGCAATTTTTGGAATTTGAGCGCCTACAATACTTAAATTTTGATCATGATCAACCTCAAAGCTAACGTTGGAAAGCTTTGCAATATTCCATTTTTTTTCAAAAAATAATGCATAAATTATTCGCTTAATTTTATTTATAATGATTTTTAAAAAAAATAAAATGCCAGTAAAGTTTGATGGTAGAGTGAAGTTTTTTCCTAACTTTTTTTGAGGAATAACTTTGCTGGAAGCGTAGTTCAAAATAGCATGTTTCAAAATATATTTTGAATTTAAAAAAAAATTTAATGCAGTTTTCTTGTATGAATGACTAAAAATTTTAGAGTACCCTTTTGAAAGAATTGTTCCTGAATCTAGTTTATTGCAAAGCTTTTGAACTACTATTCCAACTTTATCAGCGTCTTGATACATTTCATAAAATCCGGCAGGTCTACCCCTGTATTTTTCAGGGTCGCCATGATGGAATGAAATAATATCAAATCTCTCAAGAAACTCATCAATAATTAATAGAGACATTCCGAATTTAATAACCAACTTAATATCATTTTCTAAGAGGGCATTGACGACATCTTGGGGCATGCGTTGCCACGATCCCTCGTATAAAGAATCAAAATTAACTAATTTAGCTTTGTTGTTTTTATATCTTAGCTTTGATGTTTGAGAGTTTTTTAAGCTAAAAAAGTTAATGATGTAATAAATAAAATGCTTAAAAAAAAATTTTTTATTATTGGTATTTTGACAATTTAAGATCAACTTAATTTCTATGTATTTATTGATGAAATCTAATGATTCTTTTTGCCATTTTGCAAGCGAATTATTATCAATAATTACAGCTACTGGGATTTTCATGATTGCAAATATATATTTTTAATTGCCCTTCTAATAGTTTTCTTTATCGGGGAATGACAAAAATTAGTTATTTTAAAAAAATATTTACTATCAAGTGAAGAATTTAAAGGTCTATTAGCTATCAAAGGATAAGCTTTGAATGAAATTGGATTTATTCTTGGAGATTTTGCAATAGAATTACTCTTTAGTGCTTCATCAAAAATAATAGAGGCAAAATCAAACCATGTCATAGATTCAGGGCCAGCAAAATGTAAAATCTTAGATTGAAAATCAGATTTTTTAAATATTGGGATTAAATTTGAAATTGCTTTAGACAATTCGTTTCCATCTGTTGGAGTGCTATATAGATCATTTATTACATCAATCTGTTTTTTATGAGAAAGACTTAACATTGTCTTCAAAAAATTTGAACCAAATTCACTAAAAACCCATGAAGTTCTCAAAATTAAATACTTTGGACAATATTTCTGTATAGCTAGCTCTCCAGCTAGCTTGCTTTTTCCATAAATACTCAAAGGATCAACAGTGTCTGATTCAATATAATGCGTATCTAAAAAACCATTAAAAACATAATCTGTTGAAATATGAATTAATGGGATTTTATGTTCCCTGCAATATAAAGCAATATTCTTTGGTCCAATTTCATTTATATTGAATGCATTTTCAGAATCTATCTCTGCTTTATCTACATCAGTATATGCGGCAGCATTAATAATCAATGATGGATTTTCAATTTTTAAAATTTGAGATGACTCGGAAACATCAACTTCTTTACTGGAATAATGCTTAAATTTGGTTCCTTTTCTAGACAAAGTCTTTATCAAACACTGTCCAAGCTGACCATTGCTACCAAATATTGCAATTGACATTACAAAGAGAGGTCTTTAAAAAAAGGAGCTTGCATGTCTTTGTCAGAAATTATTAGGTCCTCAAAATTTGGCCAAATAATATTTATCTCTGGATCATTCCAACGCAAGGAACCCTCATCTTCTGGAAAGTAATATTCTGTACATTTATATTCAAAATGGGCCACATCTGACAACGTGAGAAATCCATGAGCAAATCCTGGTGGGATATATAACTGAAGATTATTAATATCACTCAACTCAATGCCAATCCATTTTTTAAATGTTCTAGAAGATCTCCTCAAATCAATAGCCACATCAAAAACGCTTCCTAACGATACCCTAACCAACTTTCCTTGTGGCTTGGTTTTTTGATAATGCATTCCTCTTAAAACATTTTTTTTTGATTTAGAAAAATTATCTTGAACAAAATTTAAAGAGGAGGGAATTTTAGATTGAAATTTTTTTTGCTGAAATGTTTCAAAAAATACACCCCTCTCATCTCTGAATTCCTCATGCTTGATGATAAAACAATCAAGAAGTTCAGTATTGATAATTTTCATGATATTTTTTTGCAATTTCTTTTAAATATTTTCCATATGATGAATTAGATGCGTCATGCGCTAATTTGAAAAACTCTTCATACGAAATCCAATTATTTTTAAGAGCGATTTCTTCTAGGCAAGCAATCATAATTGCTTGATTATTCTGATGATTTTTTACAATATAGCTTGTGTCCATAAGAGAATCATTTGTGCCTGCATCAGACCAAGTAAATCCTTGGCCAAGCAGAGAAACATTTAATTGATTCTTTTGTAAATATACTTGATTTATATCAGTTATTTCTAGCTCTCCACGATCAGAGGGCAAAAGATTTTCAGCAATTTCCACAACATCATTATTATAAAAATATAGGCCAGTGACAGCGTAATTTGATAATGGCTTCAAAGGTTTTTCTACAATAGAGATTGGTTTATTATCTTTATCTAAAGTAATAACACCAAAACGCTCAGGATCTTGCACGTGATGTCCGAAGATAGTTGCCCCATGATTTTTTTTTGCTTGGATCAATCTTGATGCAAAATTTTCTCCAAAGAAAATATTATCCCCTAAAATTAAGACAGGATTAGATTGACCAATAAAATCTTTGCCTAAAATAAAGGCCTGGGCAATGCCATCAGGTCTTGATTGCACACAATAATCAAGATTTATTCCAAACTGCCTGCCATTTCCTAAAAGCTTCTTAAATAATGGGAGATCATCGGGGGTTGTTATGATAAGAATATCTTTGATTTCAGCCAACATTAACACAGACAATGGGTAATAAATCATTGGTTTATCATAAATAGGAAGCAGCTGCTTTGAAATTCCTTTGGTTATAGGATCAAGCCTAGAGCCCGACCCTCCAGCAAGAATTATTCCTTTATTCTTAATCATAAGATGTGAAATTAATTAGATTCTTTTTTTATAACAATCCAATGCGATGCAACTTATACTCTCCAGATAAAATTCTTTCAACCCATGAGGAATTGTCAAGATACCACCTTACTGTTTTCTTTAAACCACTATCAAAATTTTCTTTTGGGCACCATCCAAGATCTTTTAAAATTTTTTCAGAATTTATCGCATAGCGTTGATCGTGTCCAGGTCTGTCTTCTACAAAGTTAATTAAATTTTTATAAGAATTGAGAGAACTTAATGAATGCTCTTCATCTAATAATGAACATATTTTGTTTACAACTTCTATGTTTGTCACTTCATTGTTTCCCCCAATATTATAGGTCTCTCCAGGCTCAGAATTAAGAACAATTTGAAGTAAGGCTTCAACGTGGTCAGATACATAAATCCAATCTCTGACCTGCAATCCATCACCATATATATTTATTGGCTTATTATTAATTGCATTAATGATAACATTTGGTATTAATTTTTCGGGAAATTGATATGGCCCATAATTATTTGAGCAATTCGAGATAACTATTGGTAGCCCATATGTTCTTCCCCAAGCTCTGACTGAATGATCAGAACTAGCTTTACTTGCCGAGTAAGGAGAACTAGGATCATAGGCTGATGACTCATCGAATTTTTTCTTAGAACCTCTTCCAAGATCTCCATAAACTTCATCTGTAGAAATATGATGAAATCTAAAAGATTTTCTTTTATTACCTTCTAATCCATCCCAATACTCACGAGATGCTTTCAACATATTAAGAGTACCAAAGACATTGGTAGTAAAAAAATGATCAGGGCCTTCAATTGATCTATCAACGTGACTCTCTGCTGCTAGATGTAATATAAAATCGGGCTTAAATTTATTTATAGCATCTGAAAGAAGTTCATAATCACATATATTTAACTTAAGAAATTGATATCTTTCAGAATTTTCAATTGATTCTAGAGAATCCAAATTGCCAGCATAGCTCAAAGAATCAGCATTAAATACTTCATGGGATGTTGCATTAATAATATGTCTTACTAATTCACTCCCTATAAATCCGGCTCCTCCAGTTACAAAGAATCTCATGTATTATTTTTGCTCAAGTAATAACTTTTCATATATTTTCATGTGATGGCTTACAATCAATTTTTCTGAAAATTTTTCTTCTACCAGCTTTCTACCAGATTGCCCCATTTTAATAGACTGGTCTATATTACCTAATAAAGTTAATATTTTATCAGCTAAATCTTGTGCATTACATTTTTCTACAAGAAACCCTGTCCTCATATCTATTATTGCATCTCTGCATCCTGGAACATTAGTTGTTATTATTGGTCGGCCACATGATGAGGCTTCTAATAGAACCTTGGGTAGGCCTTCTCTATAAGAGGGTAAAACAACTATTGTTGATTTAGAAATAACACTCGGCATGTCTTCTTGCTGTCCCCAATATTCAATATATCCTTTATCAATCCATTCATTCAACTCCTCAATTGATATGCTGGATGGATTTTCAGGATCCGGAGCACCAACAAGAACAAATTTGATATTCTGTTTTTTATGGCTAATTATCTCAGCCGCTGAAATGTATTCATACACACCTTTATCTTTAAGCAATCTTGATGCCATCATGATTACAGGCGGTGATTTTGGCAATTGGCTCATGGAAAACTTTTCAGTGTCAACACCAGAACCAGGAATAATCACAGAATGCATTTCAGTGAATCCTGTAAGCTTAGATAATTCATTTTGATCATCATTATTTTGAAAGATTACACAAATATTCTTGCGTTTGAAAACATAGGCATATATCAACCCAATCAATCTCTTTCTTATTGATGCAATTTTTCCTTTTGAGATAAAAATATATCCTAATCCTGAGATAGCAAATACAACAGAAGGGACTTTAAGTAATTTTGCAACAATCCCTCCTAATAAAATTGGTTTGATTGTAATTAAATGAGTAATATCAGGTTTAACAAGCTTCAAAAGAGCATAGATCTGTTTGCATATCATTAATGCATTCATAATGTCATAGTTACTTCTAGTGAATTGAATTTCATGACAAGCTATGCCTATGTTCTCCAGGAATTCTTTTGATTTTGAGTAATTGCATGCAAGATGAACCTCATAGCCATTTTCAATAGCTTTAATCGCCAATGGCAATCTGTGAGAAATAAAAAACCAATCCACATTTACAACAAATAAAATCTTTTTTTTCATTATAGAATTTCAGGAATAACCGCTCTTCTCTCTTCATCATCTGTTTCATAATCCCTTTCTCTTTCAGGAACTCCTATAATCCAATTCTTGTAGGGTACATAACATTGAGTGAATAAAGTAGATGAGCTTGTCCAAAGAAGGAATAGTGCTGATAAGAAGATATATGGAAAAGCAATAAGATAAGGTCTAAAAGCTCCGGCTGCTATATATGGAAGACGAGCAAAGAAAATAGCTTGAATGGGTATTAAATAATAACCAACTCTATCTCCAATAACACTAGAAATAGGAACAACTACCATGCATGCAAGCATAATCAAAGACCCCAATAAAAGTAAACGATAGTCTTCAGTGGAGGTAGCTTTCCATTTCTTTCTAAACAAAACTAAAAATAACAAGGCAGATATTGCCAATGATCCGATGCGATAAATTCCCCCAGCAGACTTAAGGTATTGATCAATAACATATCTTTCATATGCGGTTTCTGCTGCGCTTGAGAGGGCTATTAAGACCAAAATGGGAAGAGCAAGGACTCCCGACACAAAGAGTTTTTTGAGTGTAAATTCTCCTTTGATAAATGGAGTCAATGCAAAAAAGATGATTGCACTTGTATGAAAGCCGGCTGCAAGAGCAGTATAAATTAAAAAACTCATCAGTTTTTTTTCTGAAAAAGCAATATATGCTAAACACATGATGCCAATTGCTGCACCTTGTTTAACAGCAGACATGGGCATATTAATAATAAGAATTGGAAATAATAATATTAAGAAGCCTAATGGATCTGGTTGTCTAATAGCTAGCTTGTGAATTCCAAAGAAAAATAATATAGATGTATAAACATGAACCCATAAATATGACAAATTAAAAAAGTGAAGCACTTTAGAAGTTAAAGTATGTAATGGTTCAGATAAAAATCTATACCATATTTGATCAAGCGGCAATGCAGTTGTTAGATGTATTGTTCGATAATTGCCCCAATCACATCCAATCTCAAACCTAAAAGCGCTAAAAATAAAAAGGAAGAATAATACATATGGATATAACTGCTTTGAAAACTTAGCTTGGTCAAATAAAGAGTATCTAAGAATGATTAAAAAAAGAAAAATAAGAATATAAGTCATTTCTGATTCTCAAGCCATGATTGAAACATAAGAATGCTCCACAACCTTGGAGTCCAATCATAATTTCCACTCAAATGCTCTTGCCAAATTCTATGAATTAAATCAGGTTTTAAATAACCCTCTGAGGCTAGACGATCTTTTGACAAAAGATCCTCAGCCCATTCTTTTAATGGACCTCTGAGCCAATCACCTACAGGCACACCAAATCCTGCTTTTGGTCTTTCAATTAAATTTTGAGGCACGTATTTATATAAGATTCTTCTTAGAATCCACTTTGTTTGATTATTTTGAATTTTCATATGTAACGGCAATCTCCAGGCTAACTCAGCCACACGGTGATCTAAAAACGGCACCCTCGTCTCCAAGCTCGTCGCCATAGCAGCTCTATCAACTTTACATAAAATATCATCTGGAAGATATGATACTGAATCCCAATACATCATCCTTGATGAGGAGTCTTGAGATGAAATTGATTTAGGGCTATTTTCAAAAAACTTATGAGTTATTTGTTGAAGATCATCTTTAGCAAAGTTTTGAATAAGATCTTCAGGATCCCGCCACTCTGAAACAAGACTTAAATAAAGGTCATCAATATTGTGAACACGCTTCAATCTATCGCTTAATTTGTGTGCCTTATCACCTAAAGAGGAAATTCCAGCAACACCAGGACGAAAAAAATTATTAGCTTTTCCTATCACCGACCAGCCTCCAACAGGTATTTGAAGTATCAATTCAGCAAAAATTTTCCTAAGTTGAAATGGGAGCCAGCTAATTTTGCTCCATATATTGGGACCCCAGAAATACCGATTATAACCTCCAAAAATCTCATCTCCTCCATCACCAGACAGCGCAACCGTAACTTTTTGTTTTGCAATTTTACTAACTAAAAATGTGGGTATTTGGGAAGGGTCTGCAAATGGCTCGTCATATACTCTGGGTAAGCTTGGAATTACTTCAAGCGCTTCTTTTGATGTTACAAAAAATTCATTATGCTCTGTACCGAGGTGCTCGGCCACATCTTTTGCATAAACTGACTCATCATAATCTGATTCATCAAAACCTATAGTAAAAGTTTGAACTGGTGACATTGATTCTTTTTGCATTAATGCAACAACTGATGATGAGTCTACTCCGCCACTCAGGAAAGCTCCTAATGGAACATCAGAAAGCATTTGAGATTTCACTGCATTACTTAATGTTGACTCCATACATTTAATCGCCTCATCTTCATCAGAAATTAGATTTAGTGATCCTTGTTCAATCACTTTTGAAAGCGACCAATATTCCTTCAAATCAAAATTTTTAGCTTCCAAGTTATTAATTTGAGTATCAATAAACTTCCCGGGTTCTAATTTATATATATCATTAAAAATACTGTGAGGTGCTGGAACATAGCTAAAACGTAAATATTGAGCAAGTGCCGTTTTTGAAATTGTATTATTAAACTCTGGGTGCTCCTGTATTGCTTTTAGCTCAGAAGAAAAAACAAAAACCCCACCAATCCACCCATAATAAAGGGGCTTCTCTCCAAACCGATCTCTTGCAAGGATAATATTATTTTTTTTAATTTCATAAAACACAAATGAAAACATGCCGACCAACTCTTTAAGGGCATTTTCTATGCCCCAAATGTTTATGGCAGCGAGAAGAGTTTCTGTATCTGAATGACCTGCCCATTTACCTATACATCCTTGTTCTTCAAGTCTTTTTCTAATTTCTAAATGATTATAAATTTCTCCATTGAAAATAATTACTGATTCCTTATCAGGTGAAATCATTGGTTGGTGTCCAGAGGAAGATAAATCTAATATAGAGAGTCTTCTATGACCCAGCACCACTCTGCTAGCTGGATCAATCCAAATTCCAGAATCATCCGGCCCCCTATGTACAATTTTATTTGTCATTTTAGTGATAACTTCAGGATGATTTTGAACTGAAGTTTGAAAATTTATATATCCAGCAAATCCACACATAGTTTATTCCTATATTTTTTATATTTCTCTAAATGAATTTACTAAGTTTGGAGCGGTAACTTGTGTTGTATATCTTTTAATTATCTTATTCCTGCCTTCAGAGCCCATGCTTTTTCGAAGATCAGGATCATTAATTAAAATTAGCAAATATCTCATCCATTCTGATGGAGAATTTGCTATAAAACCATTTTTTCCATGTTCAATAATGTTTTCATTTTCTCCAACCCCAGATCCAATCACTGGTAATCCACATGCCATATATTGAATGAGTTTATATCCACATTTTCCTCTCTCAAATGGCCCATCTTGCAATGGCATAATTCCAATATCTAATTTTGCAATTAGGTTTACTTCTGTTTTTTCACTCCACGGTATAGTGTTTGCGGGTAAATTTAATGATTTACCGTCTATACCAATTAAAGTTAATGAAATTAGGTCTTTTAAGATTAATTCTTCAAAAATTTCTTTTAAAGGGTTTAAGTTATATGCTGTAGATTGCTGACCTATCCATCCAATTTTTACAACATTAGTTAATTTGGTATCAACAAAATTAAATTTAGAATACTTGTTGAAGTCAATAGATGTAGGCAAATTAAGAACTTTCTGAGCTGATGCCCTGTTAGCATATCTCTCGAGATATGAATTACCAACTATAACAAGTTTTGCATTCCTGATAAGAGATTGATGTTTAGAACCTAATAGAAATTTTATAAAACTGTTCTTTGATTTATCATACCAATGAAATACTGCATCATCATAATCAACAATATATGGCCTGACAGAAAGAAAAAAAATTTTCTCTATAAAATAAGGAGCCCATGGCAAAGCCTCCTTCTCTATCCAGACTACATCATAATTCCTCAAAGAAAAAACAAGAGATAATCTTTTAAAATATGCACGCAGTATGGATAAGTAGTTCCTTTCATTGGTCTGCAATGATTCTACATATACATTACCGAATAATGGCTTAACATCAATAGTGAAACCATGTTCCTTTAAAAAAGGTATATATTGAAGTATTCGCATCCTGCTACTTGCACCTAAAGAATCATACCTTGTTAATGCAAGTATTTTCATATGTTAATTTAACGTCTCGTAAATTTCTTTATAAGATTGTACTCCGGTTTTTAATGAAAAAATCTTTTCGGCTGCCAGTGAACAGATATGAGAAATATTTTCTACTTTGGTGAGCTTTAAGAGCTCATCTACCCCTCTTTTGCACTCCATTTCAGAAAAATTATCTATCGCAATGCCCACTTTATATTTGTCAAAGATTTCAGACATATCCCCAATACCATGATTGGATAAACAGGGAACTCCACAACCTAGAAATTCTGCTAATTTAGTTGGAGCAGATGCCTGTTTTGAAAAAAGTGGTTTAATAAAAAAAATCCCTGCATCCATTTGATTTATAAATAGCGCTATTTGATCAAAATCAGCAGATATTAATTTTATAGAATCCATACTTAACCCATAAAATTCTATGCGATCCTTAATAAAATCATGCTCATGCTTATTAATGATTAAGAAATTAGAATCTGGAACTCTATTCTTTAACTCTTGAAAACAAATTAAAGCGGCATCAAAATCATACCAAAGACCAACTGAGCCAACATAACCTAATGTAAATGAGCCTTTCTTCAGGTTTAAAGGTTTAAAAAAATCTAAATTTGCACAGGTGGGGATCACAGAAAATTTAAGATTATGATGTTTTAAATAATCAAAGTTCTTGATGGCTGATATTCCAGCATGAGTTAATGAAACTATATGATCTGCATTCAATAAAAATTTTTTCTCAAACCATTTAGCAAGTAAATACAAGAAACTATTTTTTTTCCATAACCCCCCATCCACTCTTTCATTTGCCCAAAAACCTCTCATATCAAAAATGAATGGTATTTTAAAAACCCTCTTAAGTACCAAAGCTATAACGCTTGATACATAGCTTCTAGAATGAATGATATTAATATTATTAAATCGAATGATTTTTATTGAGCGCATAATTCCGTGAAAAATGTCCCAAGTTGTAGAAATAGCACTGAGCTTATGATGATAATTTAAGTAAGTCCAATTAATTTTTGAAGTTGTGATTCGCTGATTTAACTTTTCGTACAGATCTTTATTTTGTAAATCTAACTTCTTCTCAAAACTTAATAAAAATATATTATATTCATGTGACAATTCTTCAAGATAAGCTAGGACTTGAGACTGACCAAGTGGCTCTAAAATTCCATCATAAGTAATATAGAGAACTGACTTCTTTTGAAGAGGATTAGGCATAAAAAAGATTAAAAGTTGGATGTTTTTTCTTTTCTTGCAAGAAAACGATAAATATCATACATAAGTCCTAGCTTCTTAAAATTATTTGGGAAATCAAAATACCATTTTGGAGGTAGTTTTATTATCCTCCTAAGCTCATCAGTTGAAATTCTTAATTTTTTTGAAATAAAAATAATCTGCTCTTCGATTTCTTGTTGAGTAAAAGGTCTATTTTCCAAAATCTGTAATGCCTTATCTCTGGAAATAGTACCAGTACAAATTTCACTTGATAAAGTAGCCCTTCTATAGTCAATATTATGCTTAACTACTAATAAATATGTTTGGACAAATTTGGTATATTTTGATTCTCCATGTTTGGAACCATAATATTTCCATCCATAATTACCCTCAAGAATAGTTCGTGCTTCATGTTTATCATAAGCAATGTAATTAAGGGGATATACAGTCTTTATCTGACGGATTATCTTTGCATAAAATTCATCCCAAAAACCAAATTTTTGAGATTTAAAATACTTCCTATTAAGCTTTGCATTTTTTAAAATGGCATATGAGTACTTTGTATCTCTTGCGTTATAGTGCCATGAATCAGGTAGAATGCCCTCACTAGCAACATTACCTCCGCTAAGAATATATGACACGTTATATTTTAATGCAGTATCATGTACAGCTTTTTGAATAGCTACGTCAGTGGGTGTTTCAGCCTCAGGTATTGAGGCTTCAAGGAAAGCAAGCTGTACTTTCCTAAACGAAGACCAAGGCAAAACATATGATGAATATGTAAATTTTAACTTTTCTACTAACGCTCTAATATTTTCTACAGCGATAGGGGAATTCCAACCATTATCTAAATGCACGCAAATAACTCTTAAACCATGTTCTGCAGCAAGAACTGCTAGATAAGAGCTATCAACACCGCCGCTCATTCCAATGACGCAATCAAACTTTTTTCCTCTACCCTTTTTTTTAATTTCTTCGAACAAATCTTGTAAAGGTTTTTTGTTTTCAATATCTTGATTTATATAATCAATTCTAATTTTAAGAAAGTCCTCACAATGATTACAGTTCCCCTCTTCATTAAAAGTAATCAGCGGGTCACTAGAATCCATTACACATCTTGAGCATATTCGATATTTTTTATGGGTAGAACTCATAGAGTGCTAATTGTAATTGATCTATACAAAACTTGAAATGACGAGACTTTAATCGATTATCTTAGATCTTTAAAAAGCCTAAGCTCATCTTTTGATGGGTAGTTAATAAGAACGCCTCTCTCTTCATCTTGGTAGACAAAACTGCTTCCACATGCAATTGCACTAATATTTGTAGATGAGTAAGCCTCAAGCATATCATCCAAATCTCTCGCTCCTCCAAGAGCGATTGTTGGAACGGAAACATTATCTGCAATAGAGCGCAATAATTTTAGATTAAATCCTTTCATGACTCCATCATGATTAATGGATTGAAGAATTATCTCTCCAGCACCCATTTTTTCCATCAAGGAAGATGCTTCTGTTGCTGAGAACTTTGTTGGGGTTTTACCAGAGTTAATATAAGCATATTCTCTTCCAAATATATCCTTTTTAATATCTAAACAAACCATAATAGTAGAAGATCCAAACTTTTCAGATGCTTCTTTCACAAAATTAGGATTAGCAAGGGCCGCACTACCAATTACGACTTTCTCTGCACCTGTTGAAAGAATCATTCTGATATCGTCTAAACTAGTTATACCCCCTCCAACAGAGAATGGCATTTCAGCTTCAACCGCAATATCTTCCAATAAATTTAATGAAATTTTCCTTTTTTCTTTTGTTGCATTGATATCTAACAGAACCAATTCGTCAACCTCAAAAGAGTTAAAAATACTTACAGCATTAATTGGATCTCCGAGGTCTTTCTTTTTGTTAAACTTAATAGACTTAACTGCATGCTCAGAATCTCCAATTAAGATTACAGGTATTACTCTGGGTCGAAACATAGCTAGATTAATTCTTAAGTTTTAAAAAATTTTGTAACAAAGTATTGCCCCAAGAATGGCTTTTTTCAGGGTGAAATTGAACGCCGAAGATATTATTATCTTCAAAATGGGCTACATAATTTTTATCATATGTATATGTAGAAAATTTGACTTGGCTTTGAACAGAAGCAATAGCATAGCTATTACAAAAGTAAAATGGTTCCTGGTCTAATGGAATTCCTGATAGCAAATCAGAATTTCCAGAACATCTAATAAGATTCCATCCCACATGAGGAACTTTGAAAGCCTTGGTATTATTTGGAGCAATTTTTTTCGTTGTTGAATTGACCCACCCAAAACCCTTTGAATTTCCTTCTTCGCTATAATCTGTCATTAACTGCATGCCTAAACAAATTCCAAGAATTGGTTTATGTAATACAGTAACTTGATAATTTAATGTGTCTAAAAGCCTAGAATTTTTTAAGGCATGCATTGTCGATCCATGATGGCCAATACCGGGTAAAATAATCCTATCTGCTGCTTCAATGTCTTTAGTGTTAGATGTATATATTGAACTCTCACCCAATCTACTAAATGCATTTTTCAATGAATTAGCATTTCCACTTCCATACTCTATGATCACGGTCTTCATTAATTTAAGTATTGCTGATATCCAAATCCTGGCTCGGTTTTACCTGGAATAAATTTTACTCTCTCAAGGTTAAAGTTATCTTTATTTATCCCATTTAATCTAAAATCAAACTCACGCATTGTCATAATGCCAACATGTCCCTTTAAAAAAAGTTCAAAATAGTCTTTTAGATCCATTCTCATAATTTTTTGTTTACGAGTTTTAATGGTCAAAAATTCTCTTATGAGGTAAGGAATTTTATTATTTTCATATTTTTGAAATGGGTGCTCAAGATTTGCAATCAAAGAAAATACTTCATCTTTAATTTTATCTTTCTTGCCTAGATAATCAAAACCTAAAAGGAATTGCGACAGCTCTGAAATCTCTCTTGCATTGCCAGATACAATTGTTTCAATGATTGCTTGAGACTTTTTAGAATTTCCATCAACTTCTTGTAAATAATTCATATTTTCATAGACTTTATATGTATATTCTGGAATAACAATAATATTTTTTCTAATTGATGCAGCAAAAAATAATGCGCTGGAAATAGTAGGGCAAATAATATTTTTGTAATTAGATAAAATTTCTAAAAGTCTGTTGTAAAAATTTTCATCTGCAGACCCAGCTGATCTAGTATTAATACCATTCTCATTCCAAAATTTTATAGAGCTTAAATAATTCCCCTTTGGTTTAACTAATATATCGCTATCAAGCAAGGAATATTTTTTTAATAATTTAAATAAATTTTGATCATTTTCACGGCTTGGAGGGGGGCCAATGATTAAAGAGCCAGAGCTATTTGATTGATATTTAGATTGAGATAGATGCATTGTCCATGGATGTGGCGCTATAAAGAAGGGTTTAACTTTATCAATATCATCCCTGCATGACCAATGAATTGGTTCGATAGCATCTATATCCAGAGCAAAATGAGTATTATAGAAATCAACCCCATGAGAAACCGAAGCTGGAATAACAATATTCTGATCGATAGAAAGAAAATCTTTTAATATTTTAGACGCGCCTAGATAATCAGAATTTTTATAAAAAAACCGGTATTTATCTAAATTTAATTTTTTGCTTTTAGTTTTCGACATGAAAAATTTCTTTTCAAGTAATGCTCTAATAAAGTAAATCTCTTATAAACTTAATTACATAATCATGATCGCTAGACTTTAATAAAGGGTACAAAGGCAGCGTTATTGCATTCTTATAGTACCTTTCTGCTTCGGGGCAATGCCCAGACTTAAAACCAAGCGCCTCATAATATGGGTGCCTATATACAGGTATGTAATGAAGATTTGCTCCTATTCCAGCTTTATGCAAGGATGAATATAAATCTTTATTAGTTATCTTTATATTGCTTCCGTCCAATCTCACAACATATAGATGGTAGCTAGAAAGAATATCATTTTGAGTTTTTTGAGAAAATAATGGTAATTCTGTGAATGCGGCTTTATATTTTTCTGCTAGAGCATTTCTTGATTGAACATATGAGTCTAATCTTTTTAGCTGATTGTTAACCAAAGCAGCTTGTAGATCAGTCATACGATAATTGTAACCTAATGCAACTTGTTGATAATTCCATAGCTCATCTTCAGGCCTTTGATCCATTGTTTCTGGAGAATTGGTAATACCATGAGTTCTTAATGAGATCATTTTTTGGGCCAACTCTTCATTTTTTGTCAATGCAGCGCCCCCCTCTCCAGAAGTGATGATTTTTACAGGATGGAAACTAAAAACGCAAATATCGCTGTACTCACATGAGCCTGTAGGCAATTCTTTATACTTGCTACCGATTGCATGAGATGCATCTTCAATAATTTTAAAATTAAACTTCTGAGCTAATTCATAAATTCGTTTCATATCGCATGGCTGACCACATAAGTGAACTGGAACAAGTATTTTGGGAAGCGTTCCTTCTTTCTCTGCCTGCAATAACTTTAACTCCAGGACCTCCATATCAATATTGAAAGTCTCCGGATCGATATCTACAAAATCAACTGAGGCGCCACAATACAATGCACAATTTGCAGATGCCACAAACGTGATTGGACTAGTCCATAAAGCATCTCCAGGACCTAAGTTTAAAGCCATGCATGCAATATGGAGTGCAGAAGTCGCACTATTAACTGCTACAGCGTAATCCACCTTGCAATACTGGGCTAAATTAGATTCAAAAGATGGAACACAAGGGCCTTGGGTTAAAAAATCTGACTTTAATACTGAGGTAACAGCCTGAATATCTTCAGAAATAATATCTTGTTTACCATATGGAATCATCTTGTTTAAATTTTACCAATTCTTGTAGAATTGGATTTGATCCATTCAGATAGATCATTAAGACTCATCCATTCATCGTTTGAATCAGAGGAATAAGAAAAACCTTCAGAAACTTTTTTTCCATCTTTGATTCTAGTTTTATCAATTTCCCAACCATTAATTGCAGGAAGGATTTTGTAATAATCTTTGTACTCATAAGTATATGGCGCATCATGAATACTAATCATCTCTTCATGAATTTTCTCACCTGGCCTTATTCCAATAATCTTTTGTTCTTTAAGAGGATCAACTGCTTTGGCTATATCTGTAACTCTCATAGATGGTATTTTCTTGATAAATATTTCTCCCCCAATCATTTCATCAAATGCTTCCCACACTAACTTTACTCCATCTTCCAAAGTAATCATGAATCTTGTCATCTGATCATGAGTTATAGGAAAAAACTTTTTTTTATTTTGACTTAAAAAGAAAGGTATTACCGACCCACGCGAACCCATGACATTCCCATATCTTACAACGCTAAATGAAGTTTTATCTGCCCCCGAATATGAGTTTCCTGAAATAAATAATTTATCAGATACAAGTTTTGTAGCGCCATACAAGTTTGCAGGACTGCTTGCTTTATCAGTAGACAGAGCTACAACTTTCTTTACTCCCTGATCAATACAAGCATCTACAATGTTCATCGCACCATGGATATTTGTTTTAACACATTCAAAAGGATTATATTCTGCTGTTGGAACAATCTTAGTCGCTGCAGCGTGAACTACATAGTCAACACCATCAAGCGCCCTATATAGCCTGGATGAATCTCTGACATCACCGATAAAAAATCTAATTCGAGAGTCATCTGTATATGACTTAGACATTTCCCATTGCTTCATCTCATCTCTTGAAAATACAATAATCTTTTTAGGATTATATTTTTTAAGAGTCATTGGAATAAAGGTATGACCAAAGGAGCCTGTTCCTCCCGTTATCAGAATGGTTGAATTTTTTAAAAGATTTGACATTATTTATCTATTTCTTATTTTATAAGTTTAATTATATATTCTTGGCAATTGAAAACCTAAGCATTCTTTTCAACATAAAATATTAAATTTTCCATATAGGTCTTGAAGCTTAGATCCATAATTATAAGTTGATAAATTTAGGATTTCTTCTAACGATGGTGTAACTGAAATTTTGTCACATCTTAATAGCATTTTCATAATTCCAAAATTTTGAAATGGATCGTGAAGTCGTAAACTTTTTGAAGTAATCTTAATGAAGTCCGCATCAAATGACTGTCTTGTCTCCTTTGACGGATAATCAGGCAGATATGGATTTGAAGAAACATAAAAATCAAAGCAAAATAATTTAGCTTTTTCGGATTTATTTAATAACAAGTCATACACAATATTTTGAGCACTCATAGCAGAACCGTAATAAAAAATATCATCAGCCAAAAAATATGATCTTGCATTTGCTTTATGATTTTTCTTTAAAAACTTATTTTTATCTGCATCATTTTTAAAGTTAGCCCAATCAATATGTGATGAACTATGTAAAACATTTGAAAATCTTTTAATCAAAGCTGCATGATTGTAATAAGAAGAATGAACTTTAGATCCATGGGTTCTATTATCATAATTTGTTTTAAAATTAAAATTAGGGCGAATAACAATATCAAATTGGTTTATTTCAGCCCCATGAATCTCATCAACATTTGAAGGACCAACTATTGCAATATTTTTTTTATCCAAAAAGTTGGAATATTTAATATCTAAATTACTTAAGGTTTTATATTTCTCTATTCCTATAGGTTGCTTTAAAGCCAAATGCAAAAATAAATATGTATCTGGATATTTTAACTTCAATGAACGTAATATCTCTTTATTATTTATAACAGCATTTAGGCAATCAGAATCCAGGTCAAATAATGAAAATTTTAGTATCTCTGGTGATATATTATTTTTTGATAATAAAGCATCTTTAACGATTGATGCTGCATGTTCTTTTAAATAAGCTGCAAACTTAAAACTTCCAAAATTTAAAGAGTATTTATAAATATCAATTAAATATAAAAAAGTTTTATAATCATCAGGTTGAATTCCATGAATCAAAACTTTGTTTTCATTCTTATCTTCAAAAAATTCTTGGATCATTTCAATATCTTTACTGCCAATAGGTTGACTTTCAGATGAGAATCCAATCAGCTGCTTTTTTATTAAAAGGTTTATTTTCTTTTGAAGTACTTCCTTGGATTTGCCGAATCTGGATATTGAAAAAAGAGCATCCTCATGGACTGTTAAAAGAGCGTAATAAAATGAAAATGAATGTAAGAATATAGACCGAAAAAAATCGGGAGTTAATTTTATATATGCTTTGATTAGGCTCAACATATTTATTTTTTAATACTTAAGATATTAATACTCAAGAAGTTTTTGACATCTCTTGAAAAATTTTGCTATTAGCTTCAAGATCTTTGTAAGTTCCTTGATCAACAATCCGGCCCTCATGCATTAAAAAAATATTGTCACATTTTTTAACAGTGGAAAGTCTATGGGCAACTAAAATAATCGTTTTATGCCCACTAAGATTATGAATAGCTTCCATAACCAAATTCTCTGTTACGCCATCAAGTGAGCTGGTTGCTTCATCAAATACCAATACATCAACATCATTATATAAAGCTCTTGCTATGCCAATTCTTTGTCTCTGTCCACCGGATAATTGAACCCCCCTCTCACCCACTAATGTGTCTAGCCCCTTAGGAAGCTCATCAAGGAAACTCTCTAAATGAGCTAAGCGAGAAACTAGCTTAATTGAGCTTTCATCTATAGAACTGACAGGCAAACCAAAAGCTATATTTTCTCTTATAGTAGAATCTGAAAGAAAAATTGACTGGCTCACAAAACCTATATTATTTTGCCAATCTCTTAAAAGGCTATCATTTAAAATAATATCATCAATTTTTACACACCCTTCCAATGGAGTAATTAAACCCACTAAAATATCTACAAGCGTTGATTTTCCGGATCCTGAGGATCCAATGATGCCAATTACTTTCTTAGCTGGAATAGATATATTGATCTTGCTTAAAACTTCATGGGGTTTACCATCAAATTTAAATGAGATATTTTCAAGATTTATATGATTTTGAACTCGAAGCTTTGAATTCTTACTGGAGCTATTTTCATTTTGAGAATCAATTAATGGTGCAAAAGTTAAGTCATCTTTAAGACTGCTAAACGAAGATAAATTTGCACGAATTACTGTGATGCTAAAGTATACTTGTTGAAATGCGGGAATTAATTTAAAACCAGCAACGGCATATATTGATATTATTGGTAATATTGATGTTGAATCCCCTGAATAAGCAATAAGAAGATATAAGACGAGCGAAACAACACTGCAGAATGCTAACAACTCCATAAAATATCGTGGAATCAATCCAATAATTGAAGAAGTTGCTAATGCGTAAAAATAATCATTGCTTGCTTTTTGAAACCTAGACGAAAAGAGGGTTTGCTTTCCTAAGAGCAAAGTATCTCTTATGCCTCCAAAACCTTCTCCCATGAGTTTAAATCTTAATTTCATTGAGTCAGTCAATGTATTGCTGTTTCTCTCTAAACGCCCTTGGGCTAGTTTGTATACAGAAAAATATCCAGAAATAAATATTGTTGTTCCAAGCATTGCAATAACGGGATTAAACACAAATAAAGCAAAGCTAATTATAATTGACATAACTAATTTGCCATTTAGCATCATATATTGACTAATTACAGAATTCGTAACTCGATTAGCTTCATTAGAAATTTTATTAATCAACTCGCTACTATTTCTTGAAACATGGAAAAGCCATGGTTGGTGAAGATAGTAATTAAATAATCTATTGCTTAAATCTGCACCAACCAAAGACCCAAAAATAGTGAGTCGCCATAATACGAAGATTGACATAGCGGATGATAAAACAACCAACGTTAATACAATAACGGAATACATTATTAAAAAACTTTCTTCATTTACAGGTGCAATTGAATAATCAAGAAAGTATTGATACAAAAAATTTTGAGTAAGAGTTTCTACATTTCCAATTAATGCTATAAATGATCCCAAAGCTCCTAAGCTTATAACCTCTAATATAGACATACAGATTAAAAGTATTTGTAATAAATACAGCTTAAGTCTTTGAGTTGGACTTAATAATTTATATAACTCTATTAGCTGCGCTAGCATAATTATCTTTCATTTTTTAGATACCATGAAACTGTTTCTTTTATGCCTTCAGATATATTATGAGAAGGTTTATATTTCAATATTTTAGAAGCTTTAGAAATATCTGCTTGAGAGTGAAGCACATCTCCCTCTCTAAAATCTCTATATGTTGGATCGTGATTGTAAATTACATTTTGGCTTAATAGATTTTCTTTTATTAAAGAAAAAAGATTTGTTAGTGATGTCCTGTCTCCTACAGCAACATTAAATACTTGATGAATTTCAGGATCAAAAATAGCTGAAAGAATATTTGCTTGAACAACATTATCTATAAAACAAAAATCTCTACTAGTAGATCCATCCCCGTTGATTGAGACTTCATCATTGTTAATCATTGCTATGCACCACTTAGGTATAACAGCTGCATAACTTCCATTTGGATTTTGTCTAGGGCCAAAAACATTAAAATATCTTAATCCTATGGAGTGAAATGAGTAGTTCCTTGAAAAAGTATCTGCATATAATTCGTTAACTAACTTTGTAACAGCATATGGAGACAATGGATTGCCAATATTATTTTCAACTTTTGGTAAAGTTTTAAGATCACCATACGTAGAGCTACTTGCAGCATATACAAAGCTATCAACCTTTGAATCTTTCGCTGCTAGGATCATATTTAAGAACCCATCAATATTTGAATAATTGGTTGAAAGAGGATCTTTTATTGATCTTGGAACCGAGCCTAAAGCGGCTTGATGAAGAACATAATCGGTTTGATCACAAGCCTCTAGGCAAGTTTTTAAATCAGTTGTTGTACCCTCAATCATTGAAAACCTATTCCATTGCTTCGATGAAACTAGGCTTTGAACCTCGGACAAATTGCTGCGACTGCCAGTTGAAAAATTATCAAGACCAACTACCTTTTGATTCAAAAGAAGTAATCTATGAAGTAAATTGCTTCCGATAAAGCCTGCGACACCTGTAATGAGCCATGTTTTTGGACTAAAATTTAGTTGACTGCAGACAGTCTCGAAATAAGTTGGTTTTTTTGTAGCCAAACCTATAATCTCAGATCTGTTTCTTCGGGTGGAAATAAGTATTTTAAATCAAATATCACATGCTCATTTTTACCGTAAGATCTAATTTGTTTTATACCTAAATCAATAAACTGAGTATGAGAAACAGCAAGTATGATTGCATCATATTTATTTTTAATGGGAGACTTTATTAAATTAAATGTTGTTGAATTTAATTCCTCGTTAACCCATGGATCATATACATCAATATTAGCTCCATGATCATCTAATTCATTGATCAAATCAATTACTTTTGTATTTCTTGTATCAGGGCAATTTTCTTTAAAGGTAAGGCCCATTACCAGTATGCTTGAACCAGATACATGAACTCTTTCCTTTACTAATTTTTTAATTAACTTTAATGCAGCAAATTGACCCATATTATCATTTAACCTTCTTCCAGCTAAAATAATTTCGGGTTGATATCCAACTGACTGAGACTTATAAGTAAGATAATAAGGGTCAACTCCGATGCAATGACCGCCAACAAGGCCTGGAGAAAATGGTAAAAAATTCCATTTGGTTCCAGCTGCCGAAAGAACCTCTTGTGTATCTATATTAAGTTTATCAAAAATTAATGCAAGCTCATTGATAAGGGCTATATTGACATCTCTTTGGGTATTTTCAATAACTTTAGCAGCCTCTGCAACTTTTATCGAGCTAGCCAAAAATGTTCCAGCAGTAATGATTGAGGCATAAAGATCATCAACAATTTTTGCAGTTTCATTTGTAGAGCCGGATGTTACTTTTTTGATAGATGATAACTTATGATTTTTATCTCCTGGGTTAATCCTTTCAGGGCTGTATGCAATTGTAAAATCTTTATTGAAAGTTAATCCTGACTGTGCTTCTAAAATAGGTACACAGACTTCTTCAGATGCACCTGGATAAACTGTTGATTCATAAATTACAATATCATTTTTCTTTAATAAACTTCCAACATTACTACTTGCGCTAATTAATGGATCTAAATTAGGCTGCTTTTGATTATCAATAGGAGTTGGAACGGTGACTATAAAACAATTAGATTCTCTAAGATCCTCAATATTTGAGGTAAAGTGCAGGGCTGTTAAATTTTTTAACTCTTGTGAGGAAAGCTCAAGAGTATTATCGTATCCAGCTTGAAGTTCAGAAATTCTCTTAGAATTAATATCAAAACCAAGAACCTCTCTATATTTTGAAAATTCTGCGGCTAGAGGCAATCCTACATACCCTAAACCAATAATAGCTAGCTTTAAATCATGATGGGATTGCATCAAATTTCTCTTTTTCTACCGGCTATTAAATACCATAAAATTAATATGAATAGCGTGGAAACAAAACCAGCAGAAGTTCCAATAATAGAAATTCTAGCTCTAGCAGGATGAGTTTTAATATGAGGTATGAATGGGCTATCTATGGGTTCAATTAAGTAATTTTCTTCGATATTAACTAATGTTAACTTTCTCATCTCAACACCAATTAACTGATTAATGGATAGCTTGATGTCCTTTTGCTGGATGGTATCTAATTGATTTGTTAAATATTTAAGTGAATCAGTTGATTGCTGTTTATCTCTAGCTCGTGCAAGTAAATTTGCTTCTCTTATGATAAGAGATAAAAGTTCTTCTGCAACAAATGGAGATTGATGTTGTAGCTTAATGGTGATGTAGCCTGTTTTTTTTTCAAAAGATGTATCAAGCATATCCACATAATCTTTATAGAGTTCAACATACGTGGGCTCGTCAATCTTCCAGGTATCATTTACCGAATCATAAATTTTATTATCATAAAAAATTTTTTTGGATACTGGATCATATTTTTCAACAGCATAAATGTTAGCTCCAAATTTTGGGAAATTCAGAAGATGCTTTAAAAAATCTCTTGATAGAATAGTTGCAACAGCGAGGTCAGATTTACTTCCAGTTGCTTGACCAGGGGATAGATTGAGGCCTACCATTTGCGCCAAACCTCCAACACCACCTGCACTATCAGATGAGTCACCGGCAGAATCAGTTGTCTTCATAACAGCAGCAGAGGTATAAATATTTGGGAGTGTTAAAGAATAGAAAACAGAAATTAATCCAAATACAATTATTGAGGATATAAGAAGATACTTAAATCTCCACATTAAATTAAAAATTTCTGAAATATCAATGTCATCGACTGATGCCTCATTGAATGTTTTTTGATCACTCATATTGAATATTTAGCCTGTAAGTTATGCCTTATTATACTAGATGAAATCAAACTTCATTAAATTTTGTAATATATATTCAGTTAGTGGTAGAGCTTGATAAATTATGTCCCAATTCCAAAGTATTCGATTCCATTTTTTTCTACTTTATTTCGGTTAAGAATATTTCTACCATCAAAGATCTTATACCCATTTAAAAGCTTGAAATTTAACTCTTTAAATTCATCAAACTCCGTACAAATCAATAAGCATTTCACTCTCTTATCTGAAGAATACTTTTTATCTAGAACTGTAATATTTTTTAAATTTTTTAGTTCTTTTAATATTTTGCTTTTTCTACATAGAGGATCATATAAATATAGGTGATTGGCTAGGGTACTCAGCTTTTTAACTGCTTTTATGCTCATTGACTCCCTTAAATCATCTGTATTGGGTTTAAATGCAGCACCCCAAACTAAGATTCTTTGATTTTTTAAATCTAATAAATACTCATTTTGAATCTTTTTTATAAAGTATTTGATTTGATCTGAATTCACCTTAACAGTTTGCTCTAAAAGCCCTGAGCTAATTTTATTTTTTCTTTGATAAGCATTAAGAGCTGCTAAATCTTTTGGAAAGCATGAACCGCCAAAACCAAGTCCAGCATTAAGAAAATCATGGCCTATTCTTTCATCACTTCCCATGCCGTCTTTGACCTGATGCATGTCTGCTCCTATATGATCAGCGACTCTTGAAATCTCATTAATGAAACTAATTTTTGTTGCTAAAAAACTATTTGAAGCATATTTTGTTAATTCAGCTGATTGAGGAGACATGAAGATAAATTTTTTCTTTGCAATATTTAAATTTTTATAAAGTTTGTTTATTATCAAAGTTATATTTTCCTCATCACATCCTATTACTATTCTGTCCGGTTTCATAAAATCATTTACAGCATCGCCTTCTTTTAGAAACTCAGGATTTGAACAAACACTAATCATATAATTTTTATTCAATGTGTATTTATTGAAATAATCAGCAAGTTTTTTATTAGTGCCTAGTGGAACAGTAGATTTAATAACAATTATTTTGTCCGAATCAAAATGTTGCTTTAAGCTATCTCTTACATTATAGAAATTTCTTAGATCTGGTTCACCATTTGATCCCATTGGTGTATCGACACAAATAAAAATAATATCTGATAAAGATGCTTTCTTGTATGACGAGGAAAATGATAATCTCTTATTTTTTATTCCATTCAGAACAATTTTTTTCAATCCCCTCTCATGAAAAGGAATATTTCCCCTAGATAATTCTTTTAATTTGGTTTTGTTAATATCTAAACAAACAACCTCATGACCTATTTCAGCAAAACATGCTCCTGTGACGAGACCGACATAACCACAACCAATTACAGACAATTTCATATTTTCAATGCACTTATTGCATTACAATGGAGGCTGAAGCCGGAATCGAACCGGCGTAAACGGCTTTGCAGGCCGCTGCATAACCACTCTGCCATCCAGCCTTATTTTCTAAATGTTGCTATTGTATATGAAAGTCCGGTTTGAATTGTAATAATTAAAGCCAAAATTAATAAGAAATTTGAGATAAAGAGGAGCAGAGCACTGTTTGTATAGAGCCCTAACATATAGCTGAAAAAAGTAACAAACTGGATTGCAGTTTTTGCTTTAGCCAAAAAGGTTACTTTTGTAAGATCAGTTTTTTGATTGCGAGCATTTAAATCTCTTAATGCAGACACCCAAAACTCTCTAGCAATAATGATTCCTCCAGCCAGTGCAATAAATTTGCTAGATAGCTCAATTGCAAAAGAAAATAAAAGAAAAGAAGTTAAAATTTTGTCTGCAATTGGGTCTATTATTTGGCCCAATTTTGATTCTAAGTTATATTTTCTTGCAAGAAAACCGTCCCAATAATCTGAAGAACTGGACAAAATCAATAAAATTAATGCAGCCCCATAAAAATGAAAATAAGTAATCAATAAAAAAATTACTGGCGCAATAAAGATTCTAAAATAGGTAAGTGATTGTATAAAGAGATTCATATAAATTTATATATATTTTTTAATTTCATTTGCAAGTTTAATACTTATTCCATTAACCATACACAACTCACTAACTGATGAAGATTTTATATTCTTCAAAGATTTAAAATTAGCCATGAGAGCTTTTTTCTTTTTTGGTCCCAGGCCATGAATATTGTCTAACACGGAGTATTTTACTCCTTTAGTTTTCTTATTTCTGTTAGCTTTTATTGCAAACCTATGTGATTCATCTCGTACTTGTTGGAGCAATAAAAAAGCGGGACAATCTTTTGGCATCTCTACAATACCTTTTTTTGAAAAGATTGTTTCAGTTGCTCTAATTCGATTTGAACCTTTTGCAATACTAAGTATCTCTGGAGAGTCGATCTTATGATCAATAAATACTTTTAATGCCGAATTTAATTGATGAATTCCACCATCGATTAAAATTATTTTTGGTAAAGGGTTCCTCTTTGCGTTCTTAATTCGCCTTTTGAGTATGTGTTTTATTGAACCTACATCATCACCTGCAATACCTCTTGGAATGTTATATAACCGATATGATGATTTTTCCGGTCCTTCATTTAAGAATTTTATCAATGAGGCAACTGCAAAATCTCCAGATTGATGACTGACATCATATCCTTCAATAGAGAATGATTTTGAATTTAAACCAATGCGCTGCTTGAGATCTTTAATTGCAAAACTATATTTTTCTGACTTAGTCATTCTGTTATCAATCACTTGATTTGCATTTAATATTGCCAGTTGTAAAAGAGGCTTTGCAGCTTTATTGAAAGAAGATGAAATTAGTATATTTTTTTTAAATTTCAATCTTATTGCGACTTTGATCATGGAGATATTGCTTGGTTTAGGATGCAGAAATATCTTCTCAGGCAATGAAAAGATATTTTGATAATAGGAAAAAATTAAGCTGTGGAACAATGAGTCTATATCTTGCAATTCATTGCCTGATAAATAATGAGTTTTAGTTCCTCTAACTTTTCCATCTCTAATAGAAATAATTGAGATGCCAGTTTTACCTAATTTAGAAATGCAAGTAAAAATATCAACGTTGTATTGATAACTATTTAAAGATTGATCTTGTCTCATAAAATCAAAAATTTTTATTCTTTTTTTCATTTCATTTGCTTTTTCAAACTCCTGCTTTTCTGCAAAACTTTTCATCTTAGAGATCATGAATTTTCTTATTTTTTTTCTTGAAGAAGAAATATGCTCTATTGATGAATCAATATCTTGAAGATAGTCAGTTTGTGAAATATATTTAACACAAGGTGCTGAACATCGTTTCATTTGGTATTCAATGCATGGCCTAGACCTATTATTAAATGTACTATCACTACAATTTCTTATTTGATAAATTTTTTGCATGTCCTTTATGATTGATTTAACTGCTTGAGAACTTATGAATGGTCCAAAAAAATTTTTAGAAACTGAATGCTTTGTCCTTTTCATGCTAATGCTAGGAAATGAGTGATCTAACGAAAAATATATATAGGGATAGGTTTTATCATCTCTTAAGAGAATATTGAATCTGGGAAGATTTTCTTTGATAAGTGACTGCTCAAGAAGAAGAGCCTCAGCCTCACTGGAGGTTGAGAAAGTTTCCAATCTATCTGTTAGAGTTTTTATTTGGTAAGTTTTTCTATCGCTAATTGAATTCCTAAAATATGAGGAAACCCTTTTTTTTAAATTTTTAGCTTTCCCGATATAAATAATTTTGTTTTTTGAAAAAAATTTGTATATTCCTGGTGTCGAAGGAACTTCCCCTAAGTTGATACTCATGATACTAATCTATAGATTTTTCTCTTAACATTGATTCAGCTATAAGATAATCAATGTGGCTATCTATATTGATTGATCTATCATCTGGCATTTCTAATGGTTGAATATCTTTACCCCATAATGATTTTTCATTCACTACTATTTCTCTTTTGGTTAAATAAATTGCGCCGTTTCTCATAAATGCTGGCGGAGTGTAGTCTTGTCGCCTAGTTCCTTCTTTTTCTTCTGTGGTAAAGGGTATCAGCCTTCCATTTTCAATTCTTTTCATTAGTATTGGATGATGTGAATATACTCTCACAACGCTAATTATTGAATCACAATCTGAATTTTTTGCTAGATTCAAAGCTTGCTCTATATCAATATGGGAGCGAAATGGAGTTGTTGGTTGAAGTGTCAAAACCCAGTCATATTTTAAATTTAATTTACTCTCCATAAATTCTAATGCATGCATTATTACATCAATGCTTTTTGCAGTATCTGTTGCTAAATTTTTGGGTCTTATGAAAGGGACTTCAACTGCTGAATTTTTTGCTATTTGAGCAATTTCATCTGAATCTGTAGAAACAATGATTTCATCCAGTTTATGAGAAGCGCCTAATGCAGATTGTATAGTCCAATTCAATAAAGGAACTCCATTAAGCAATTTTATATTCTTTTTTTTGACGCCTTTTGAACCTGACCTTGCTGGAATAATAGTTAAAACTCTCAACTTGATTCCTGAATTATTTTCTTCACAGTTTTCGCTATTGCTAGCTCGGTTATATTCATAGCATCGATTGTGCAACCTCCAATATGAGGTGTAACAATTACATTATAGTTTTTCTTTGCCAATGAAAGTAACTCTGAATTCATCAGCTCTTCATCTGTATGCTCATTCTCTAATACATCTACAGCTATACCGCCAATCCTTTTAGAGACAATTGATTTGCAAACAGCACTTTCATCAATAAGTGCGCCCCTAGCAGTATTTATAATCAAAGTATCTGGACTCATATAACTTAGTTCTTCAACGGAGATCATATGACGATTTTTGTTAGTTAAATTTGCATGGATTGAGATAATAAAAGAATTCTCCAGCAAATATCTCAAAGATGATTTAGTTACGCCTAGATTATTAAAACTAGCATCGGAAATATATGGATCATAAGCAAGTACATTCATTCCAAGAGCTTTACAGAAGTGTGACATCATAGACCCAATCCTTCCTAGCCCAATGATGCCTATTGTTGAACCTTGTAATTGCTTAGATTTATATAAATTTCTGTTCCAAACTTTATTAATAACAACGTCTTGATTTGCACGGGTAATTTTTCTAATGAGAGCAATCATCAAACCTAAAGCTAATTCGGCGGTAGATGAAATTTTTTCTATGTCTTCCTTGCAATCATTCAAAGAAATAATTTTTATAGATTTTTGTTCACAAAACAATAGATCTATGTGGGTCAAACCAGTTGTTGGAGTTACGATAAATTCCAGATTAGGATATTGTTGTAAATAAGAAGAATTTAGGGAGATATTTAATTTAACAACTAATATATTTATCTCCTCTTTTTTAGAAGCGGCATCAAGAAAAACATTCCCTAGGTTGGAGTAAATGCTGATTGCTTCTTTGCTGTAATCATCTGATTCAGTGATTAGAATGTTCATCATTTAGAGGATATTGAAGAGTTTTTTGAACATAGGGAGTAAAATTCTTAAGAGTCTTTACGATATTTGGTGCTGCAGTTCCATCTCCATATAAACCCTCACTAGCATATCTTCCATGCTGAAGTTGATGATTTATCGAATCAAGAATTTGATTTTGTTCTGGCTTACATGAAATTAAATTCTTCCCATGCTCTCGACCATATTGCCTATCTCCAACAAGCACTACCGGGGTTCCCGTAAATGTGGTATCTCTTATAAAGCTTGAGGAGTTTCCTATAGCACATATTGCTTTTTTAAGTAATTTTTGAAAATTTTCTGGATCAATATTCTTCAATAGGTATAGCCATTCGGGATTATGCATTTCTCTAAATCTTCTTATTTCTTTAGAGATAATATCTGAGCCCGCATCAATATTTGGCCATAACCATAAGGTAGGTATATTTTTTTTATCAAGTGCCAATAATAATTCATGCGCTTGGTTGGCTTGCTCATTGAATAATGTCGTAACAGGATGATATATAACCAGAAAAAATGGAGAATTAGTATCTATTGGATTACCGACCCCATTTTGCAAAAGTTTATTATCTATATGATTATCTAAGTTTAAAATATAATCGCCAACTGGACACCCAAAATTAAATACACTATCTTCCCTCTCCCCCATTCTCAAAATATATTCAGCAGCTCGTTTGGTAGCTGGAAAATGTAAATGTGAAAGTTTTGTAATTACATGGCGTGCACTTTCATCTATAGATCCAGATAGCTCGCCCCCTTGAATATGAGCAATAAAAATATTCATATATGCTGCAGACACTGCTGCAGCAAGAGCCTCATATCTGTCTCCAATAATTAAAACTATGTTGGGATCAAGCCTAGTAAATTCTGATGTGAACTCCATAATTCCAATACCAATACTTTTTGACATTGAAGCTGGAGTGGAGCCTTCAACTTCTGTATAAATTCTGCCGTGAATAGGAAATCCGTCTTCCTCTACAACTTTTTCAGCTTGGCCAAAACGATCAAGCAACATGCTGCCAGCACATACAACTTGCAAATCAAAATCTTTACTTGATTTTAATTCTTCCATTACCGGTTTTAATCGACCATAATTAGCTCTATTGACTAGAACTACACAGATTTTTTTTATTTTTTTTTGTTTCAAAAGTGATCCTCTGTATAAGGCTCATCGATTAATATAGCCTTCTTCAGTTTTTTACCAATAATATTGGTAAAATTATTTGCAGGAATACCAATTCCGGGTTTTTTAATGGCAACATCTTTTTTTGTAACTTGATGCCCAATTGATAGGTTAGATTTTGCATATAGACTTTTTGCAAACAAAGCCTTTAACTCTTTTTTTGATTCTGCCTGATCGTCTTTATTAATAGGTGAATTAATCATACTTTCAATAAATCTTACTCCTTTCACCATATCCTCAAGTTCATCAATAGTTAACGATGATGATGTGTCTGGTCCAAAACTATCTCTAGAAAATACAGCATGGACTTCTAGAAGATTTACACCCAATGCAACTGCAGCCAAAGCAGGATATTGTGTTCCAGAATGATCAGACAAACCTATAGGACGATCAAAAGTTTCTTTCATTTCATTAATTAAATTTAAACCTATTTCCTCTGGAGGGCATGGATATGATGTTGTGCACTGAAAAACTGCTGACTCACACCCCAATTTATCAATAAATTTTAGAGTTTGGTCTATTTCATCCATTGAAGACAAGCCAGAAGAAATTAAAAAAGGTTTCTTAGACTTTGCCATTTCTTCAATCATGGGAAAGTTATTAATTTCACCAGAGGCAATCTTCCATGCAGGCATACCAATGCTATTCAGAATCCTTACAGCTTCGTTTGAAAAAGCGCTTGATAGGAAAATAAGACCCTTTTCTTTAGCATGATTGCTTAAATCTCTCCATTGATCTTCTGAGAACTCCATTCTTTTCCAATAATCATACCTAGTCTTATCTTGAGGAAATATATTTACTCTAAATTCATCTTTTGGAGATGATTCTTCTGACGCAATATGAGTTTGGAATTTAATTGCATTTACGCCAGTTTTAGCAACTGCGTCTATATATGCATGTGCAGATCCAAGACTTCCATCATGTGCTTGAGCAATTTCAGCAATGATAAAGCATGGAGCTGATCCACCAACTTTTGTTGACCCTATTTGCATAAATATTTAATTTTTTTAGAAAACCATTATATATGATCTTGAATTGTATGCATGGCATACAGATTATCTGCCATGTTATCTAGTAAGTATTTTTGTAGCAATTTTTTTTCCGGCAGAAACCCCATATTGATCAAAGGGATTAATTTCTAACATGCATGCCGTTATGAATACTCGATGCTCCCATGTTGCAATCAAGAAACCAAGACCTGCAAGAGATAATTTATTTAAGTGAAAAAGATTCACTGGAGAATTACTATTAGTTTTTTCAAGAAATTTAACTGATCTGCTAAGAGCCGAAGATAGCAATGCGGCCTGTCCTTTTGCTTGAGCTGATAATAGCGGACTACTTCTTGAAGCTGAATAAATAATATCTGTACAAAATTCTGCTGTACCTTGATGCAATAATTGAAAGTATGAATGTTGAGCAGTAGAACCAAAACCGCCAAATATCGATTGACCTGTTTGTTTAAAAATAGATTTAGGGTTAGCCTGCTTTCCAAGTGATTCCATCTCAAGTTGCTGAATATAATTAGTAAGTGATCTTAATTTCCAGTTATATGAAAGAACAACTCTATTTTTTTTATTTTTAAAATTACTAAACCATAGATCAGAAAAAGCCAATATTTTAATAAATTTTTGATATTGCCTATCTTCTTTTGAATTACCTAGCATCATTTTATCTGCCAAGGATCCGCCCTTTAAAAATGAGGAAAAGTCGTTTTCCAACTCAGCACTTAGAGATATTGGCGACCAAATAGAGTACCTACCTCCTATAGAATCTGGAAATGGAACAATACAGTTTTCTGAGAAACCCATGGAAATAGCTTTGTTTGCATTCGCTGTTATGACAATGGAATTTTTTGAATTTCTTTTCTGTCCTAACCACTTTAAACATGACAAAGTTTCATCTGTAGATAGGGATTTAGATGAAAAAATATAAAAATTCTTTTGTCCTCTTAATGGATTTAATATTGAGTTAAATTCATCCTTATCAGGCCCCGATACAAAATAATAATTTAATTTTGATGATTGATTCTTAGTAAATTCTTGGAGTAATTTCGGTCCCTCATAGGAGCCACCAATGCCAAAAGTAATAATATTCTTAAAACTATCCTTTTTAATTTTTTTAACAAAAGGTTCTGTAATCTTTTTAAAATTGAACTCTGATGCTGATTGATTAATGCGATATTGGTGATGTAAAGCTGGTCTATTTTCTGTCTTGTTTACAATCTCCCCATTAAAGAGAGCACAAATAGAGTCTTGAAGATTCAATTTACTCGCAAGTTCTTCAAATAATTTATAGTGGTGAGAAGAAAAGTTCTTTAAATGTGAGTGATAATCTAAAAAGTCAGATTCAAACTTAAAGGATAGTTTTTCTTTGCCATTATTAGACTTTGAAAGTTTCTTTAATTCTGAAAATATATTTTGAATAGATCTATTGTTCATTAATAGAATGATTAAAATCTTGTAATGCTCTAGTAATATCTTCAGCTTGAGTAATTGGTCTACCAATAACTAAAAATGTAGAGCCCCTCTCAATCGCTTCTTTTGCACTCATGGTTCTTGCTTGATCATCTTTTACTTTTATATCCCTAATACCTGGTGTAATTTTTATTGAATCAGAGCCTAAAATTGTATTTGCTATTTTTAGCTCATGGGGTGAACAAACAATTCCATCTATATTTTCTTGAAAAGCTATTTTAAATAAATTGATTATTTGATACTCAAGCTTGTTACCATATAGGGCCACGGAATCTTCCTCTTCTAGGCTCGTAAGAATTGAAACTCCTATAACTTTAGCATTTATAGATTTACCTGCACGCATAGCTTGATTGAGCATCTTGGCGCCACCAGATAAATGAACTGTTAGCATATCTATTTTACAGTCATTGAAGCCTAAAATTGTTTCATGCACTGTATTTGGAATATCATGCAATTTTAAATCTAGAAAAATCTTAAATCCTTTAGAAGACACATGACGAAGAAATGATTTTCCATGTGCATTAAAAACAATGCTCCCAATTTTAACCATACAAAGATCTGAATCAAGTTGATCTATAATTGCATGAGCTTTTTTAAGATCAAATGTATCAATAGCTACAATTATTCTTGGATCAGTCATTGGGATGCAGGAGCTTCTTGGATGCCTTGAAATGCATAACTGAGGTTTCACCTAAATAAGATTTTTCTTTTGTCTTGGGGTTAATATATTTTCTGGGTCTGATAGTTTTTTTTGAAAATGAACCAAAGCCTCTTATCTCAACTCTATTATCTAATGCAACAGTATTAATTATTTCCTGCAGTATTAAATCAATACCCTCAATAATAGTTTCATCACTCAAAGATGAGAGCTTTCTTGAAAGATGAATCGCTAGATCTGATTTATTAAAATTTTGTACCTGTTTCGTCATTTTTAGTTCAAGAAATACTTGGCTTTTGAAGTTGGGCTAAAGCGAACTTTATTTTGAGATGGGATAATGAAATTTTCCATGCTCATTGGATTTCTGCCCATTCTTTCTTTTGTTACAAATATTTCGAAAGAACCAAATCCAGATAGCTTAATATTTTTTTGAGATCTCAATTTCATTTTAATTGCTTGAAAAAATTCATCGACTAGTGAATCAGAAGTATCAAAAGAAAGTCTCAATTCTTTTTTTAATATTGTGCTTAGGTCCTTTTTGGTCAAATTCATGACCTTATTTTAGCATTCAATCTTTTTTCTAAAAGCTTAAATATCATTTGAATTGAGCTATTGATTTCAGACTCTAATAACGATTTAGTCTTGCTTTGAAAGGTAAATCTTAGTGTCATACTGACAGAGCCCCTAGGAATATCCTTTCCGTCAAAAGTATTAATAAGGTTGAAGGAGACGAGATGCTTGATTGCTCTTTGATAAATCAAACTTTCAACCTCCTCAAAAGCAATAGATTTATTTATAACAATATTTATGTCTCTAGTGGAAAGAGGAAATTTACTAGTCTTTGCAATTTTTGGATTTACATAAGATGATGTAATTTTATCGGGATAAATTACAAACCCATAAGCTTGTTTCTTGATCAGTTTCTCTGTTACAGAGAGGTCTATTTCACCCATCACTGCAATCTTTTGTTTACCAATAAATATACCTAATGCATTTTCATTGAATGGCGCTAGTGAACTGACTTTATGAAATTCAATATTTTGCATGCCTAAGGTTTTTAATAATTTAGAGATTTCTGCTTTCAGCGAAAAGAAATCATATACCAATACTCTCTGACTCCAAGTTTGTTGTGGTTCATGATGATAGACTATTCCTGATAAATGCAATGATTGAGTGAAGCCGTTTTTTTCTTTTTTAAATACATTGCCTGCTTCAAATACTTTAATAGACATGTGCCCTTTTTTTATATTAGTGTTTACTGCTACAAATAGAGATCTGAAAAGACTCCCTCTAAGCAATGGCTCATTTTCATTTATTGGATTTTGTAATTCAGCCGGCTTCCAGTCATTAGAGTTTAATTGATGGAAAGAGTCTCTTGGAACAAATGGCATATGCATAAGTTCTTTGAAGCCAGAATGAACAAGGCCAAGTCGAAGATTACCTAATGAATTAGACTGCTTATTATTAGTAATTGGCCCTGCTTTTGGTTTTGATATGGGTATATTGTCATATCCATAAGACCTCAATAACTCCTCATATAAATCCTCTTCTAACGAAACATCAAATCTATGACTGGGGATATTGAATGTGACATTTTTTTCGCTTTTAGCATGCAACTTAAAACCAAGATTTTTCAACATAAGAATTGCTTTGCTTGCCTTTAAGTTTAAGCCAGAAAATTGATTAAATCTTGCTACATCCAATTTCACATTTTTCTTTTTAGTCTTTTTGGAATAAGAATAATAAAGCTCAGCAGAATCATACTTTGATAATTGTTCTAATAAAAACAAATATCTTTCTAATGCTAGTTGCTGCAATTCAGGATCTACCCCTCTCTCAAACCGATGAGAGGCATCAGTAGACAGCCCGTACTTTCTGGCTTGATTAACAATAACTTCGGGTCTAAAAAATGCAGCTTCAACAGCTATGCTGGAAGTGCTTGATGATACAGAAGATGCCTCGCTACCAATTATTCCCGCAATCGCTTGAATCCCAAATTGATCCTGAATTGTTAATGAAGAAGATTGGACATCCTTAACATCACCTCCAATAACTGTTACTGGATTATTCTTGTCTTGTGGAAAACAAACATTTATTGGTAATGTTAACTTAGCTAAATCGAATACATGCATAGGGGCGCCAACTTCTAACATCACATAATTGCCTAAATCAACTAGGGGATTAATCAATGGGATACCAGCAGATTCTATAAAACTTCGCTTTTTAGAATCTAGATTTTTAATTTTTTGCAAACCCTTAACTAGCATTAAGTGATAATTACCACAACCGGAGCCATCAATTTGATTAATAATTTTCTTATCTTGAAAAAGTCTTAATGATGAAGTTTCAATTTTTTGGCTAGGTTTTTTTGATTGATATGCATAGAATTCTCTTTCTAAACCTCTGAGTGATAGAGCGTCGCCACGATTTGGAGTAATGTCAAATTCTATCAGGTCTCCTTCTATCTCGCACTCAAAACCAACTTGAGTGAATACATCACTCAGTTTTTTTTGGCTAAGATTTGTATTAAGAAAATTCTTTAAATATGAATATTGAATTTTCATGATAGAAATTGATTTAAAAAATCTAAATTAGATGAGTAAAATTCTCTAATATCTGCTACTCCATAGTAAAGCATTGCTAATCGCTCAACTCCCATGCCAAAGGCAAAGCCGCGGAATTTTTTTGTATCTATGTTGCAGCCATTTAATACATTTGGGTGGACCATTCCGCAGCCTAAAATTTCTAACCATCCCTGTTTGCCAAATTTTATATC
>Ga0181568_10000241_pt1 | contig 47313 bp, 35 predicted proteins | sample 101ome_20_FD_133758 | JGI IMG/M metagenome (GOLD analysis project Ga0181568, IMG submission 133758) | Coastal salt marsh microbial communities from the Groves Creek Marsh, Skidaway Island, Georgia - 101404AT metaG (megahit assembly) | ecosystem: Environmental > Aquatic > Marine > Intertidal...
ATTCAAGGTGAAGGACACTACACAGGTGTGCCTACTGCTTGGATACGTTTTTTCTTATGTAATCTACAGTGTAATGGCTTTGGACAAATTGATCCTACTAATCCTGACACTTATGATTTGCCATTTGAAAAATTTGACACAAGCACAGTAAAGCGTGTTGAAGACTTGCCTGTATGGGATAAGGGTTGTGATAGCAGTTACACTTGGAGTAAGAAGTTTAAGCATCTAATGGGACAAAAGACTGCTGTAGAACTAGCACAACAGATTATTGATACTATCAAGACAGACAGTAATCCAGAAGGTTTGTTTTTACATCCTGTGACAGGACAAAGACAGCACTTCTGTGTAACAGGCGGTGAACCTTTGATGAAGCATGGACAAGAAGCATTCATTGGTATCATGCGTGAATTTAAACGTATGAACAATATGCCTGCTAGTGTTACGTTTGAAACTAATGGAACACAAGCACTAACACAAGAATTTAAAGACTATTGGAATAAAGAAGCAGATAAAGATATTGAATTGTTCTTTAGTGTATCACCTAAACTATGGAGTGTAGCAGGTGAAAAGGCAAAGAAAGCAATTAAGCCTGAAACAGTAGCAGAATATTTTTTGTTGTCTGACAGAGGGCAACTTAAATTTGTTGTTGGTTCCGAACAACAGCAGTGGGATGAAATGGAAGAAGTTATCTCACAGTTTAAGGCACAAGAGGTTGATTATCCTGTATGGGTTATGCCTGTTGGTGCTAGGGAAGAAGAACAAACTGCGACAGCAGGCGCTGTTGCAAAAATGGCATTTGAAAGAGGATACAATGTAGCAGCCAGAGTGCATGTTTATCTTTTTGGTAATGCTATTGGAACATAAGGAAATATTATGGACTTTATAAAAAAACTGTTCAGTAAGAAAGAGCCAGATACTAGTAAGCCTGGTCTTTCTGAGAAGCAAAAGGCAACAATGAAGAAAGAGCCTTGGGTAGGTGTGTTGAATACACACGTAAACAAAGAAAATGTCCGAAATGGCTTTTTTGAGCTTGACTGGAACGAGTATTTTATTATACAATTAAGGGAACAAGGATATGGAGTTGAAGGCGACAAAGATGAAGAAGTTGTTGACAGATGGTTCCGTGAACTTTGTGCAAATGTTGTAGTCGATGGTGACTACGGAGGACCACTAAACACTGGCAGTATTGAGCCAGATGTTATTAAAAGGAATAAATGAGTAAAATGTGTCATATAATAGTAGATACTGCAAACACGTTTTTTCGTGCTAGGCATGTAATTAATGGCGATGCTGATATTAAATTAGGCATGGCTTTTCATATTACACTTAATAGTATTAAAAAGGCTTGGCAAGACTTTAATGGAACACATGTTGTTTTTTGTCTAGAAGGACGTAGTTGGCGTAAAGACTACTATGAGCCTTACAAACGTAATAGACAAGAGGCTAGAGATGCACTTACTGAAAAACAACAAGACGAAGAAACTGTTTTTTGGGAAGCATTTGATACATTTAAGAATTTTGTTACTGATAAAACTAATTGCACAGTTTTGCAAAATCAGCAACTAGAAGCAGATGATTTGATCGCTGGTTGGATACAAAAGCATCCGGACAGTGAACATGTAATTATATCTACAGATACAGATTTCCAACAATTAATTGCACCTAATGTTAAACTATACAATGGTGTGCAAGAAGTTACTACTACACATGAAGGCTTCTTCGATAAGAAAGGTAATCATGTGATAGATAAAAAGACAAAAGAAGCAAAAGCAGCACCTGATCCAGAATGGTTGTTGTTTGAAAAATGTATGCGTGGCGACACTAGCGACAATGTGTTCTCTGCATATCCAGGTGTGCGTAAAAAAGGCACACGAAATAAAGTTGGTTTGCTTGAAGCATTTGAAGATAGACAAACTAAAGGGTTCAATTGGAATAACTTAATGTTACAACGTTGGGTTGATCATAACGGTGAAGAACATCGTGTATTAGAAGATTATGAACGTAACAAAGTTCTAATTGATCTTACTGCACAACCTGAAGATATCAGAAAGTTGATTGATGATACAATAGATAATGCAGTGAATGAAAATAAAAACATAAGCCAGGTAGGTATTAGACTAATGAAGTTCTGTCATTTGTATGACTTGAAGAAAATATCTGATCAAGCACAAGCATATGCAGAGCCTTTGAATGCGAGGTATACAGTATGACTTTAATTAAAGCAAAACCAATTATTGATGAAAAATTTTGGATTGTAGAAGAAGAAGGAACTAGAGTTGGAACACTTAGAAAGAATGAAGACAAGTTTATTCTTAGTAACGAACAAGGTATAAAAGTTTATGCAAATAAAAAAAGCGTAACAAACGAATTTGGAAAAGACTTTTTTATTGCTAAAATTATTAGGGAAGCAGATGATGCACAACCTAACGAAGTTCATGGTTTCAAGTCTAGCACTAAACCACACAATTCAATGTATGACATTCAAAAGAAATTACCATTGTTTACTAAAAGTAGCGACTCTAAAAGTTTATATTGTGCAGGATACTATGTAATACGATTCGAAAAAGGTTGGGTTAAAAGTTTTTGTCCTAAACTTATTACTCTGCAAAGATACGAATACAAAGGTCCGTTCAAGACTGAATTAGAAATGAAGCAAGTATTATCAAATGTCAACAAGTAATATACCTTCTAAATTACCTGCTGTAGAAAGACTTATACAACGTATCGCATCTGCTGAAAAAACACAGCAAAAAGATATAAGAATAAGCATAGACGAAGCAAAAGATATTACTAATGAATTAGCACTTATGACAACTAAATTAAGTTCTACAATAAGTGAAATACATAATTTGCTTAAAAATCTAAGCAAGTCTACTGAAGAAATCGATGTTAAATTTGACGGAGGATCCTTCTAAAAAGGATAAATATATACGTAGTTAACTAGGAAATACGTATATATGAGTAGACCAAAACCAAAAGTAATTCTCGAACACACTAATAGAGAAACTTATAAAATAGAACAAATTCTCGAAAGTGAAGCCATATGGGCAGTGTTTTTCCAAGATAAGCCTTTTAATCTTAAAAGTGGAAGTGCTGTTTCTAGTTATCCAGGCCCTAAATACAAAAAGGTATCATTTTCTAATCCAGGACATGCAAGAAACCTTGCGAAAAAATTAAACAAACTTTTCAACACACAAGACTTTTCTGTATATAGATTGAATAGCGGAGAAAAAGAAAAGTGAAATGGACGTTAAAGATCAATACAGCCGTTTATTCTTAAAAGCGGCATATCCTGAACAAGACATAAGTGAAGATCTGCTAAAGCAGAAAAGAGTTGAGTGGTGGTATAATGTTCGCTCAAAAGATGAAGGCGGACTTAGAATGACCGAATCTGCTATGAAATTTATTACGGATACAGCAGAAATTAAGAACTATAAAATAGATTTTCCAAAAAACTTTAGTATAACACCACAAGTGTTAATATGGCTTGACAATTTTATAGAATCACCGTATTATATAACTAAACGTCATATAACTGTATTAAAGGAAAAGTCCGCATTTGAACTCTATCTTTTTAGTGGTGATGTCCAAAAAATGGGATATAATAAGGCTCTTGCTAAAAGACTAAGCCAAGATTAAAGTTCATAAACATAGCACTTTATAAATATTACTGATGATTGATATTAATCCAATTGATATTTTGAACCAGCGACAGGTAAATGTTTTACCTTCGCACTTTACAAAAGTTAGTGTGCCAAAAGGAGACTGGTATGGCTACGGCAGATCAGACGACTGGCAACTTCAAGATTGGGTTAGATCAAAATTGAAAGGTAGATATTTTATTGGACAATATCCATCTGTAGATAATCAATCTAAATTTAGAACGAACAAATTTGTGGCGTTCGAAGAACAAAAAGAAGCAACATATTTTATGTTGGCTTGTCCATATTTAAGGAGAAACTAAATGTCTGAAGAAACTAAAACTAATGAAACTCCAGAAGTAGCAGAAGCACAACCGGCACCTGCTGCTCAACAAGGAGGCACTGTGCCTAACGCTGAACAGCCTACAGGTGCAGAATTAAATGTAAGCGATTTAAACAGTATTAAAAGTATTGTAGATATTGCTACACAAAGAGGTGCTTTTAAAGCAAACGAATTAGAAGCAGTTGGTAAAACTTATAACAAACTTGTTGCGTTTTTAGAAAACATTCAAAAACAAGCTCAAGCGAAACAAGAAACACAAGGATCAAATAATGGCTAAAGACACAAAACACGTAGGTAAAATTAAAAACACCGGTGATAAAGTCGCAGTTGTTTTTAGAACAGTGCCTGGAGAATCTGATCATGCTCTAGTGTTGCAGACAGCAACATTAAAAGATGAATATCATAATGCTCTTTTTGAAACTATTGACTCAATTCAAGGTCAGCAATCAAATGAACTTGGTGAGATTATGTTTACACGCAGATTTCCTGATGGAAGAAACATGCTTACCGCTATGCAACAAGAAGGTAGGTTACAAAAAGTTCCGACTGATAATGTTGTAATGACTCCAATGCCAAGCAAAGAGATTGTATTATCTGAACTTAATGCACTTATTGCAGAGCAAAGAAACATGGCTGTCGATGAACTATACACTCTAGTAAGTGGTGCGCCAAAAGCAGGTGAAGAAGCAGCACAACCAGTTGCAGAGGTTTCAACAACTACACCAAGTGAAGAACCTATTGCAGCACCTAGCACAGACGGTGTGCTAAGTGATAAAGATCTTGCTAAATCTTACAGAAGCCAAGCAGATGCAATGTATAAAGAAGCAGCAAGACTAAGACGTGAAGCAGAAGAACTAGACCCTACTGCGAAAAAGTCTACGAAGAAGACAGAAACGGCGTAACGTAAAGTGACGCATAGGCGCTATTTTAAGCCGCCGAGGCATTTAGTAAAAGAGTGGCCGGAGGTGTTCGATGATTTATATATGGACACCATGCCGGTCGCTTACGTTGATACTATGATAATAGAATTCAACGACGGCAGAGTTTGGTCTATAGATGTAAAAAACAAATTAGAAACTATGGATTCGGACACTGTTGCTGATAAACTATTTGGAACACTCAAAGAATATAAAGACACAATTAAAACAATTGACTTTAAAATTGATGTCGAGAGATTAAAAGGCGATATAAAAAATCGCACTGATAAAATACTTTAAATCCTAGTATTTCCGTAATGTATAACTGTATACTTGTTAGAGGTATGTTCTCTCCAAGGATCTAATACAATACTATCCTCAGTAAGATCTACATAAATTTTTGGATGAGCAAGAAGAACAAGAGCTCTAAACGGACCTTTATCTTCTCCATAGACTTTTGGATCAACTTTCATAGGGTTGAAACCTAATTCATTACAATAATAATCTACTAGAAGTGCATAACTACCATCAACATAATGCACTCCAGGCTTATATGCTACACCATTAATAAGTATAGGTAATTCATATTCATTTGCAATTTTACAAAGTTCTTTTGCTAAATTTTTTGCTTGAACTTCACGTGCATTCATAATCGTATCAAACAAATCATAACCTAGTTCTAACTTGTCTGCCATATACCGCAAAGCAATATTATCTCGTGGATGACACGCACCACCGTCGCCCATACCTGCTTTCAAATACATTGGGCTTACTATTCTTTTTTCACAATTAGACAATGCTTTTGTAACTACGTCAACATTAATGTTACCTTGTTTTTGTGCTACATCCTGCATCATATTCACTAAACCAATTTTCGTAGAAATAAAAGTATTGTAGAACACTTTAATACATTCACATTCGTCCCAAGTTCCTATCTCATATGATGGAAAGTTTTCCATAATTGTTTCATAAAATTCTCTTAACTGTTTTGCATCACCTGTTTCTGTTCCGTCTTCTGTTCCTATCATTACAATATCTGGATTTACCATATCCCAAGCAACAGTTCCCATTGCTATAAGGTATGGATTATAAACAAATCTAGTGTTTGTTACCAACGGAACAAATTCTCTACGTGTTGTGCCAGGCAATACAGTGCTTATTAAAACAAGCAATTGATCTTTGTTCATATGCTTGTTTGCTTCTGTTAATACTTCTTTTACAATATCATAAGAAAAATCTTTAGGTTCTAAATGTGCAGTTGGCGTTCTACCGTCATAGGCTGGATCGTGCGGAGTAGGAACTGCTACAAATACTATATCTCTATCTTTCACAGCATCTTCAATACTATCTTCAACTATTACATAGTCGCTTTCTACTTTGTTAATATCATAGCCCAAAACACTGTGTTCTTTTTTGGCAATTACTTCAGCACAGGGCATACCCAATTTACCTAGTCCTATAAATCCAATTTTCATGTATTTTCCTTTACTGTGATTCCAAAAGTATTTACAAAAATGTATTTTAACGCCTTTTAAACCTGGTTTATGTGCATTGGTATAAGTGTAGCAACTACCTAGTAAACACCGCTGTATGACGCTTAAAATGCGTTTAAGACACCTTAAAACGGTGCTAGTAGTTCATAGGTTGGCTTAAATATTGGTCCTTTTTCCATCTACTCAAAATTAGTTTTCTATTATGGTTTGCAATTTCTCTTACAGCAGGCAACCATTGCTTACGCAATATATTTTCTGGCATGTTACATAACCTTTCAACTTCATCCAAAATTGCTAACATTCTTTCACCGTTATCTAAAATATTATCATATGATTCGTTTATCAATGGTTCATATGTTTTATATCCTAACTTTTTTAAATATTGTAGACTATTAGGTGCAGTAACCATTATAAATGGATGACCCATGCCAATAGTTTTAAAAATCTTTTCACTTAAAAATGGTGTTCCTTCAAAGTATGTTGTTTCATTTACAATACTAAAATAAGTTTCGGTATAGTAGTTATTAATAGTAGATTCATGAATTGCTCTATTAGTAACTAGGTCTTCTGTATCTAAATAAAAAGGCGGTAAAGTTTTTACATCTTCATTTTCTTTGAACAAGTTAGATAGTCTACTGTTGTCTTTAAAAATATTTTGCAATTGTGTATACACTGTGTTCCAATTTTTTCCATCATCACTTGGAGCAAAACTTATGTAACCGTATTCTAGTAATTTTTTTGATTTTAATAATGTTATAAGGAACGGTCTATGTAATCTCCATCTTCTATTAAGATTTATAAATTTTTTTGTGTATCTTTTCTTCTTCGGCAAAGCAGCCTCAGACCTTTGTGCAGCATCTCTACCAGTTGCTTCAAATAAACTAAACCAATCAACCTTTATCTCAGGTAATTGTAATCTTTTTGCTAACTTTGCTACATGCAAGTTCATAGTAGGAACTGCGCTGAGAAATATAATTTGTTCTGCAGGAATTGTATGCGCCATTACAATATCTTTGTAAATTGCCTCCGCACATTCTAAAAAATGCTCTAGTGCATTATCTAACATAAGGAATACTTCTTTTTTCCTAATCTTAACTAAAATTTCTTCAGGAACAATTTTGTTTATAGGAAACATTCGAAAACTATCTGCATTTGAAAACTGTATATAGAAAAAGTCATAAGGAGCATTTTCTTTTGCATAATAACCTACATTAGGAGAAATTTTTACAACTTCTTTGTCATGTAAACTATAAGTTTTTACATACAATAGATTGTGTTTGTTTATACAAGGCATTATAGTCTATTAACTCCTGAAGGTGGCCAAAAGCCTAAAGTGTCATCTAGTGACTTACATAATAAAACTTTCTTTTCATATTCTTCTGCAAACTGTGTCATTTTATCAGTAACATTAAAAAAATGCTTAATATATTTTAGGTGACCTAATGGAGTAGGATGATAGTCTACAGTTTGTCCTTTGCCTCCCCAACCCTTGATTGGTGTTGCTGGCCATTTACCTTGATATACAACATCAACAATGCTAGGTTTTATGCTTTTTACAGTATTAGAATATAATTCTAAAACATCATCTAAAGGATTTTCATTTAAATTATCTACAATTTTTAGTTCTTCAAAGTCTGTCATTTTAAACATATCAATGTCTGCAGAAACTTTTTCAAGATAGCATTTTGTAAGTTCTATTAATGCTAGATCTCTAATCATATAAAACCGATCATCTGCCCACTTTGCAACAAAGTTATTATCAAATACACCTTGACTGTAAATATTACCAGGCGTCTCCCAGGTTCCTTTTTTATATCTATCTTCTCTAGATACTGAACTCCACATAACCATTACTAAATCATCTTTGTTAAATTTATGAGTTAGATTTGCTTCTACAATTGAATTGGAAATAAAAAGATTACCGCCACCGCTTCTTCCATAATTATAGTATTTAGGAATTTCTTGAGCTATAATGTCTGCCCAAGTTGGCCATGAATATTTTGTAAGGCTACACCCAAAAGCAAAAAATCTTTTATATTCATTAAATGGTTTCATCGAAATACTCTTTAGTGTTGTCAACTGCAAACTGTATTGCTTCTTTGTAAAAATCTCTTGATCTAATTAAATCAAAATTATATTGAATTGTATCTAAACTTTTTTCTAATTTAGCAATTTTTTCTTCTGGTTTAAGATTACACCAATTCTTCAAAACATTTTGAGTAGTGTTAAATCTTTCAACAGGATCTATAATATCATTATACGAAGGATCAATATCACACCAATCAATTTTAAAACCCATATCTGCAAGACTTCTTAGTGTGCCTTGAGATGCAAATAATATTAAAGGATGGCCTAGCATTATAGGCTTAAAAATTTTCTCTGTTATAAATGCAACATCGTGAATAAAAATTGTTTCTGTAATTACACTTAATAAACTGTTTTCATATATTTCAGTATTATATTGATTTGCTGCATTTGTATTAGACCAATCGCCGTCTACAAATCTAGGAAAATATTTTTTTATTTCACTGTAATCTTCTCCTAATAACAGTAAAGTTTCTTGGTCATGTAATTGTATTTGATTGCCGCTAACTATTCCTTTAGATAAAATATTGTCCTTTATACATCTATACATGTGTGCGCCGCGTTGAGGCCTATAAACTCTATTTAGACTATTAAAGTCTTTAGCATTAGGATTTGCCATTGCATATTTTATTACAGGAGTTGTTACCATATTATTATCAACAAATATATGTCCAAAGTGGTTACTATACATAACATCGTATACTTTAGGAAAATTATGTTTTTTAAGCCATTTGTTATATTGTCTAGAAATTTTTTCGTTACCCTGCAAAATTAATACACTATTACTTGGCAATTTTAATTTATTAACACAATTATATGTAGACAAAAAACAATCCCAATCCTGTGTTACCATAGGACCGCCTTCTCTATCAGCATTAATTACTAACCTTAACTTTTTATCTTTTACAAGGTTTATAATCTGCTCTGGCAAACATTCTAAAATATGTTTATCGGGTGCACCTATATTTTGTAGAACACCTGCCCACCACTGAGGATCTCCTCTTACATCTACAAAATAAATGCCTGGTTCATTTATGTCACCTAGCAATGATACATCAAATTTCATTTCTTGTGCTACTTTTTTTATAGGAGCACCAGGTGCAATTAACCAATAATCGTTTGTTCCATTAAAGGCTAAATTATTTTGATTTGACTGGTTATTATCTAATGTATCAAAGTATATCTTCATTAAAATAACTCCTCTAGTTCTGGGAAGGTATTTTTTATATTTTCATTACGTTTAATATCATAATAACTTATTTCTTTCCTAAAAAGATCAATTAATTTTTTATTATGATTGATAGATTTTAATTCATTTATAACTGCTTGTAATGCGTATTCTATGTTTCCACTTTTATTTTTTGCATATTGTTCAAGTTTCGTTATTATTCCTTTTCTTTCAACATCAGTAAGTAAACTTAAACTAAGAAAGTCTGGATTAATTACATTGTAAAAATGAGGATTGTAATTGTCTACATCTATAAGATTATTGTCTATCATATAATCAATAAATTGTGTGAGTGTTTTTATATTAAGTATACTAACCACTGTGTTTGTTTGTAAGTGAATATGAGGTGCTTCATCCTTTATTTTCCTTAGGTTATCTTCTACAACAGTCCAATCTGTTCCATGACGAATATATTCAGCCCTGTTACCCCAACTATCAAGACTTGCACCTATATATACATTTGAGAATTTTTTCCACATTTCTAATACGTTTTTGTTTTTATAACCAAGCACACTCATATTAGAATTATATCTTAGTTTCACATCTGTTCTGTTATTTTCTATTAAATATTCTAAGATATCATAATGCTTATCAGTTAACAAAGGTTCTCCGCCTGCAAAGTAAAACTCTTCTATAGTGTCAAAGTGTGGTAAAAACTGTTCATACAACGCATCATTGTTTACTCCTCCTGCAAATGTAAAAACTTTTTTATTACCATGCTCTACAGCCCAACTACTAGAATAAAGTGGTCCACATGATCTACATTTAAAATTACATATGTTACTCCATCTTACATCAAGATATCTTAATTTAAAATCATCTACAGAGCCATCTTCATTGGTTTCATTGACTGCACTATCAATATATTTGCTAAACTGTTCATTACTATGCTTGCGAAAACTTGAGTTGCCAGCATCTTCATCTCGATAACATGCATTACATTGGCTACACTTTTTGCCTGCCAGCATGTTTTTCCTCATGTCTTTAAAATTTTTATTATTAAAAATATTTTCTATTTTTGCGTTTTGAACATTACCCATAGGTTGTTGCCAATCACCTACACAACAAGGCAGAACACTTCCATCTGGGTTGGAGTATAGATGTATCCAGGGTAAAATGCAAAAAGTTTTAGTTGGCGCAGTCATAGTAAAATTTCTCAAGTTCAGGAAATGTTTTTATAAAGTCAACATTTCTACGTCTATCATATTCAGTAAACCAATTATAAAAATCTTTTCTGCCTTCTGCAATTCTATCTTCAGAGTAATTGGTGCTAGACATATAGTCTACCACTCGTCTAAACTTTTCGTATTCTAAAATACTAAACTTATGTCTGTCGGCATCATCTAAATTATCTGCAATAAACTGCAAATGCTTTTTCATGTATGGAATGAATTCTTCTTTAGGAAGTATATTCATGTCATACTGTAATGGCTCTTTTAGATATGGAGTATCAAATCTAATTCTTTGCCACTTTGTTTGATTATCGCTATTATATTTCTTACGCCAATATAAAAACTTTTCCAATAGTTTGTTAAAATTTGTTACAGTAAGTATATTGAATGTAACCATAAAAGTTAATGGCATATTTGTCTTAGTCATATAGGTATCAAAATTCTTTTCCCATAATTCTAAATCTAAACCTGTTCTGATATATTCTGCTTGCGGCCCCCATGTATCCATGCTTGTGAAAACTTTAAAATCTTTAATGCAACCGTTTTCTACAAGGCTATTAACTTTGTTTGCAAAACGTTCAATTAACTTAGGTTTCACACCAAAGTTTGAATTTATGTTTAATTCTAAGTTAGGCATAGGATTACGTTCAAGTTCATCAAACATACGCCATGTGCTTTGTTGTAGTAAAGGTTCTCCGCCTGTTATACGCAAGATGGTTAGAGTTTTACGAAGCTCTGGCCACCATTTCCAAAACGCCTTTACGTATGGATTGTTTTCTTCTTCATACACCTGAAACCAATCAATATCATTTCTATGATTTTTCACCATAGTATAAGGACCATTATCACGTATTTCTTTATGATAAGAACTTGAATGTTTTGGATGACAATAACCGCATTTAAAATTACATTCATTACCAAATGATATTTCAACATATTGTGGATTTACATCTGCCATAGGATCTTTTTTAATAGCATCAAATCTTTCTTTAGTATAGATACTAGCATTTCTCTCTTTACGATCACTTATGTAATCTTTACCCATGCATTCTATATTCCAGCAGTATTGGCATCCGCTGGGTTTCTCTCCGTTAATCATAGCCTGTCTTTCAGATTTTTTCTGAGGTGTGTTATGCAATAGACTTGGATTTTCTTCGAGACCCTCCAGCGGAATCTTGTGTGGAGCAGGATGATAACAACTGTGTGTTTCTCCTGTTTGTAAATAAATTGTTGTGTGGTGCCATTTTGCTAAACAAAATGTCGGAGACACTTCGTCCATCATAGGTTCAAAACTTTGTATTCTTTCTTTATCTTTCATCGAACCTTTCCTTTAACCATTCAAAATCGTTTATCTTATACAGTGCTTCAATATTATTACTGTTTTGCTTTCCGTATTCTCTACCTTCTTTCGCCCCTCTAATAGAATATTCTCCATACAGTTTATCTGCTCCTACATTACACCATGTATCTAATCTTTTTGTAGTTTCTGTATCGTCTTGTCTATCTATTATTCTACTAGACAACTTTACACATTCTCTAAAAGCACTTTTCCAAGTTGTGAACGGATCTGTGTTAATAATTGTCGAATTTGCAACAGTATCCATTGGCCTAAAACTATCTGAAATACTTGTTGTCATATCAGGTTTAGTTGTATCCATATCTATTGTAAGTTTTCTTGGAAAAAGTTTTACACCGCCATAGCCATATTCTAAATCGTTTATTGGATTTTTACTTCTCCAAACATAAACACTTTTTCTTGCATTGAAATCATAGTAAGGTATTTGCATATCAAATTTAAAGTCATCTAAAACGTCAGCATCAGCATCAACAATGTAAAACATTTCTGTTGTTGCTTTTTTTGCTGCTTCAATGTGTGCAAAATGTATTCCTTTTACATCACGTGTCCATTGTGCGTTTGGAACTTTCTTAATTAATTTGTTATAATTTTCTGTAGCAAATTTTTCATAATAAGAAATAAAAGCGACGTCATAAGGTTTAGGTTGTGTTGCGACTGTATCTATTTCTTTTTTGTTTGTAAAAAATCTATAATCCCATTCTCTTTGCAAAATTTTTGCAGATTTGGGAAATATACACACACCGTCAAAATAATCTCCATTCTTAAATACATGCACATACTTGCTATCCCACTCAGGAATTTTGTAATCAAAAGTAAAACTATTTTGTATTTCTAAATTATCCCATACTACCCAGAAATGTTTAGTAAATGATTTTTTTGCAACATCTGTAAAAGTTTTTGCATTTTCTATTTTTTGCGCAGAAGGAAATCGTGACTTGAATTTAGTCCAAGCATCGCTATCTATATTGTTGTTGCTTACAAAAAAAATATCATACATAAGTTTGACTGTAATATGTTTTACCTAAATTAATAGACTCTTCATAAAGATCCATAACATATTTGCTCATCGAAGGATCTAAATTAGGATAGTTAAAACCTAGTTGTTCTCGTAATTCGCTACCTAAGCGTTTTATTTCTTGTTCTAATCCAAAGCCATCTTCGTATTGCTTACATTGATCATTATAAAGATTTCTTAACGATTCAAAATCTCTTACCTGCACATGATCCCAATCAGTGCAATTTGTTAAGTATGTTCCTAGTCTTGCTCCATATATTGCAAACAAACCGTTTTCAACATGACTACCTACTGTGCTCCACATTCTTAACCTATGAATATTGTGCCACCATACTCTTTTTTCTATATCTTGTGGCGGAACTTTAAGTCCTCCATCTAGTGTCATTTTAACACCTTCACGAAATCCAGCTCTCCATGCCATAAATGGATCAAAATTTATAATTGTATCGCTGAACGTCACAGGAAAATTTCTGTAGCCTGTTTCCCAACAAAAATCTACTTGTGCTCTTTCTGAATCTGCATTCTCATGTGTTTTCATGTTTAGGACATGATCTTTGTTCCATAACTTTAATCCGCCGTTACCATAACGCAGTCCGTTAACATTGTTGCGTCCGCACCAACTGTATGCACGGATGTCTGGATTGTCCATATCAATTTCTATATCAAAGAATTCTGGATACACAATATTATCTGCATCAACTGTTAACACCCAATCAGTTTCTGATTGTTCTGCTGCGGCTTTGTGTGCATGATCTGATCCTTTTACTCCGTGTATGCGTTTAGCCCACGGAACCTTATTACATAGGTCTGCGTAGTGTAGATCAGCATTTGGCTCATCGTAACTTAAAAAGAATACATCAAACTCTACAACTTTTTTCATTTTTCCTCAATCACATAATTTTTAAGTAATCTTCTTGTGTAAACACTAAATTTTTCAGGACATTTAATATTAAAACTTTTTGCTTGCCCTGAAATATCAGAAAGTTTTACATCTACTTTGTCATAAACAATATGTGGGTCATTGTATTCAGTAATTGAAAAACTTAAAACTGTTTCTCCATCCCAAAACATTTTTCGTTTAACAATAGGATGCCATTTTTTATCAAGTTTATGAGTTCCGCCTAGCTCTTCTGATAATTTTACAGTTAGTCTGCTAGACTTCTTATCATATTCAAGAAATACATCTGGTTTTTCTATACTGCTCCACTCTGTGTTTACTATCCTGTGTAAAACATCATCTATTTTAAATAGATCCTTTTGTTCTACAATCTCAAGTTCACCAGCATTAGGATCTATAAAACATTTGCTTAATTTAATTTCTCCTGATATAATTGCCTCTGCTTGAGTTGAATCTAGTGCAAGTGTATTTGGATACTTTTCCTTGTCGATACTATAATCAGGACCGACCGTCAACACTTTACCTGTCTCACTATCAAATGCAGCCAGATAATTTATAGGATCAGGTTTGTAATTTTTAATCCATTCATCAAAATCTGGCAGATCTTTTATGTCTTTTTCCATGCTATTTCCTCCAATATATTAATTGTTTCTGCCGTTACTTTTTCTTTATCAACATAATGAACAATATCATGTTGCTGATAATTACCTATTTTAATTCTTCCTTTTCTATCAATGTAAAACCCTACATGATCAAAAACATTGTCGGCCGGATAAGGCCAATTCTGTAACATTCCTTTGCAATGCACTACTCTTGGAAAACTAAGAGGATATGATATGTCATCAGCAATACCTAAAATCTTTGCTGCTAAAGAAAACGCTTCATCTGTTCCTATAACACTAGGTTTATAAGCACTTAAAAAATTATTTGCATACACTTCAGGATTTTCAATTATTTCTCTATTAAGATCAAAAAATTCTTCCATCATTGGATTAAATTTTTTAAAAAATGTAAAATAAGAATATAAGTTAGGTAATTCATTTGCTGTAAAGCATTTTCTATAATGATCACTTGTAACTTTTTCTCCTCTATAGGTATATGCACTGTTTGCAACATAAAGATTACAGTTTTTAATGAAATAATCTATCCAATGACTGTAGTCTCTAGTAAAAATCATATCGGCATCTAAACAAACAGTCGCTTCCCATGGTGATAAAAAATCCATATACGAACGACCATCCCAGTGTTTATGCTCTTTGTTTTCAATTACTTCATCAAATACCCACGGCGAGGTTAAATTTTTCAGTCTTTCTTTATCATCAACAACCAGAGCAACCTTATCATAACCTTCTTTTTGAGTATTTTTAATGCTAAGTGCTAGAGCATAGGCAAGATTCAGATAATTTGTATCTTCTTTATCATTAACAATTATTAAATATCCAAATGTCATAACTGCTCCATAATTTTATCATAATTTCTTAACAAACTTTGTTTGTTCATTATATGAATATCTTGGTTTTTAATGTTAGATGCTTTATCATCAGACAAAAATATTAAATTTAAATTATCTCTAACATCATACAACTGGTCTATGTCAGGTGAAGATAAGACAGGAGGTAGGACATAATCATTATTATTGTCCCAACCATTTAAAATATGTGTTGCTATGCTAAATGATATATCGTTTCTATATACAGTTGGATTGAACCTATAAGAATCTGCATATTGTTGATAATTTTCCTTGATATGATCCACTAATTCAAATAAAACTTTGCTTTCTTGATTTTTTGTGAACATTATCGTTGTTGCCCATAGTAGTTTTACACCTGTTTCAGAAACTGCTTTGTCTAAGTAACCTATTCTATTTTCGCTTATAATATCTTCATAGGTATCACTTATCATAAAACTAGTATCAACATCCCAATATTCATTTAACTTATTACTCAACACCAAATAATCGCTATCAATTAATAATGTTCTTTCATATGGTGTAAGGAACCATACGTTGTCTCTATTGGTATTGTTAAAAGGAGCGGCAATTTTGTTTTTTCCGTCTCTATAAATCTTGTTATTTCCTGATTCAGGTCTTTGAGTAATAATAATTTTTTCAAAAATGTCGGCTGCTTCTTGAAACACACCTGACTCTCTCATCCAATCTGCTGTAGACGGATCAGTAATAAGTGAAACCGGTTTGCTTAGATTCTTTTTAGCGAGAGCACCAGACATCATAGACAGTTTTACATAATCTATCTGCCTATTATTGTGAGCAAATATAACTATACCGCAATTCATACTAAACTTCTATCAACTTTTCTACAGATCTACTCTTTTTTAATTGCTGATATTGTTCATGATATTCGTTAGTTACTTCGAAATATCTGTCAAATACTTCCTCTCTAAAATCTACTAAATTTTCTACAAGAACTGGATTGTTGTTAATATCTAGTAAAACAACATTTTCAGATCTGTCCTTATAGATTAGCATTTCTACAAAGTTTAACAAACTTCTATCTATTTTGAAAATACCTCCATTGTGACCATAGGTCAATTTTGCGTCCATTTTTTCTTTTAGACGCTTTCGAGATACTTCTAAAGTTTGACGATAGTTTGCAAACTCTAATGCGTTTTTGAATGTTTCTTGCATAACACCTCCTATTTTAATAATAGTAGCATATTATTTATCTGGTGTTACTATGGGTAAGAAAATTAATTTATGATAGTGCCGATTGTTACTGTAGGTGTTTCAACTTCAAAATTTCCTGAACCAACAGGATCCAAAACACCTGCTGCTTCAATAGTTTGAACAGTAAGACTGATTGTTCCGTCTACTGCATCAGGACCAAATCCGCCTGGCTGAGTTGGTGTTCCTGTAGCAGATGGACCTCCAAGTGCAACGTGATTATCTAACCAATATATATCAAAGTTGATGATCCTGCTTCCTCCTGCAGAGTTATCGCTAACTCCGTCGCCTGTATTAGCAAGAATATTCCATTCATTTAATGCGTATGGTGACGATGCAACAATACTACTCCATTCTTGGGGTGTGTTACTCATTCTAAACCAGTTTGTTCCATCATTTGGGTTTACACCTGTGCCAGGTGTATTGCCTCCAAAAGTTCTAGTCCCTGCTGTTGAAAGTAGACTAGTCCACGAAGTATTTTGAGCAGTTGTAGACCCACCTGTTCTACTACTTGTAAAATTTATAGAACCACCGCTATTGAAAAAGAATCTTGCATTTTCACTTGTTAAGAATTCAACAGTTACATTGCAATATAGTTGTGGAGTAGAATTTGCACCCCATGTTCCTGTAAAAGTTTCAGTTCCATGATTAGTTGTAGATCTTTGTCCTGCTACTGCAAGGTTACGTCTGTTAGTTTCTATACTATTTGTTACATTTGCCCAATAATTAATTGGTTCATCAGTATTACTGTATCTAATAGTTTCACCTAAAATCTTAGCATCGACATTAGGAGGTGTAGCGTTAAACAAATGCTTGTATGCATTAATGATATCGTATCTAAGTGCTGCATATTCATTTACTGTTACAACATCTGAGGTTGTTACCTGACTGCTAAAAACTGTTTGCCCGTAACCAAATTGACCCGACCCTGTTCCAAGTATTTGTTCAATATCTGCTTGGATCGCATTGTAGTCACTTGCTAAAATTTTTGTGTTTACACCTGCCATATTTTTTTACTCCACAAGTATTTACCTAGTATATTTTAGGTAGTGGTTATGTTTGACATAGAATACGTAGGTGCAGTAATTGTAAATGGTGTTGATAAAGGCTGTAAAGTGCCGACAGCACGTAGTTCTTCAGCAGTAATAGTTAAAGTTCCATCAACTTGATCTCCTGGTGCTGGTGCACCTGGGTCAACATATGAGTCATTTAGGTATATTCTAATCGTAACTTCAGTTGCTGTGCCATTTGAATTGTCTGCTACATCGCATTTGGCCTGCAAACTATATGCATTTGCAGAGTAAGGTGTGCTTGCAGATGTTTGGTAGTATTCTTGAAATGTGTTTGTAAGTGTATAAAATCCAGTTGCAGCAATTAAGTCACCGCTAAAATCTTGATCGCCTGCTGTAGATAATAAGTTTGCCCATGCATTAGATTGAGAAGTTGCACCTGTGCCTGGAGCAAATGACGAACCTATTCTTATTGCTCCGCCACTATTAAAAAAGAATCTTGCTTCATCGGCAGTAGTAAATGTAATAGTTAACGTTGATTCTGCCGTTGTGCTCCAAGTGCCTACGTCTGTTTTTGTATCAATTGCAGTTATTTGGTATTGTCCTGTAGCAACATCGAATCTATTGTTTCTAATAGTATCCGCATAAAAATCATAATTGGCTAATGCTTCGCCGGGATCATCTGAAATTAAGTCACCTGCGTTAACTAAAACAGCACTTGGATTATTTCCTGTTTGATGTATCCAACAATTAACAATGTCGTATCTAACTGCGTCCCATTGTGATTTTAGAATTAATTGACCTGCACTAACTGCACTACTATAAACATTCTGTCCGTATCCGAAACTTGCTGCTCCGGTTCCTAATACATCAATAGTTTTTTGTCTAATTGTGTTTATATCACTTGCAAGAATATCAGCCATTATAAAATCACCGCTTCTATGGTTCTAACAACACCTTCTTGGTTGTCATCTATTAAAGCAATTGCAAAAGTATTTACATAGTCGGCTTCGTTTGCAACTCTAGCAACTCCATCATTGCCTGCAACTAATCTATCACCTTTTGTAACTGCTCCTGTAATTTTTACAGGAACTCTTCCTTTAAGTGCAACATATTGTCCACCACTTAGATGACTGTTCATCATAAACGCTGGACTGCTACTAATAACACCTATTGCTTTATCACCATCATTTGAAGCAGTAACTTCTCTATGACCACCTACACTGATAACAGTGCCTGGTTCATAATCTTTGTCAGTAAGATATTTTTCTGCAAGGTCGGCGTAACGTGCTGCCGTTGCTGTTCCTTGGAAAAGATTTGCGTTAATATCACCAACGCTAGTTCTTGCAACAATTGAATCTGCTGTTGCAGTTGTTTTTGCTGATCTATAATCTGGATCAGTATCTGTTGCAGAATCATCAATTTTTAATCTATCTGCTTTGTCAGCAATACCTTTAAATTGGTTAGCAGTAATATCACCATTGTTATCTCTAACTGTAATTGTAGGAGTTAACGGGCTTGGAACTACATCCGACGGTGCCAGGTTGTTAAGGTTACTAGCATTTGATGCTGTTCCAGTTACGTTACCACTTACGTTTCCAAAAAGTGTTCCTCTTAAAGTAGCAGTTGCATAACCAATTTCTTTTGTTGTAGCATCTACTAATACTTGTGTATCTGTTGCAACAACATTACCAGTTACACTTCCAGTAACATTACCAGTTACATTTCCTGTCAATGCACCGTTAAGACTTACTGCATGTAATTCGTTCCATTTTAAAGAACTTGTCCCAATATTAAAACTGTTAGTAACACCTGGATTAATTCCTGTGGTTATAAATTTTGCAACATAGTTTCTTGTAATACCATCTGATATAACAACACTTAAAGGATTACCTAGTTGACTTTCAATAACTGGTTGATCATCGCTTTCTACAAATACTTTAAGATCTCTTTGGTCACCTAGTAAGTAACCATTATCATCAAATACTACTGTTGAGGTAAATGAAACTGAACCTTTTTGTATAAAGTTGTCAGCATCAATGCCGCCTAATTTTAAACTGTTAGATGTTGTTCCCCAATAAACAAAATCATTACACTTACTCCGTTTGCATCTGTTGCTGCAAGTGTTATTCCTTTCTTAATTAAAGTAAAGTCATCAATTGGATTTACAGCACTATTAAGAGTAAATGAAGTTTGAGAAATTATAGCAACAACTTTTCCGCCTGCTAAAATTTTAAGTATTGAATGATTAGTGTTACCTGTATCTTTTACAACTTGTGCTGCAACACCACTTACACCTAAATCCGGTGAAGCCTCAGGACCGATTAGAACAAATGCTCCTCCGTCCCAAGCATATAGTTGTTTTGCAGATGTGTCCCACCAAAATTCACCAGTTGCTAAACCTGAAGGTGCTGTTCCTGATGTTTCCGCACCAGAAGCAGATTTAAATTTAGTGCCATCATAAAATTTTAATCTTTTATTTCCACTGTCATACCAAACTTGTCCTTCAACTGCTTTAGGAGGACTTGTAGTGTTTGCAAAATTTTCTAAAAGATGTAGGAAATTTTCGTTTTGAACTTCACCGTAGCCAGCATAGTTTTTACCTACAAAGCGTAGGTCTGTGGTTGTATCAATAGTTCCGTCTTCTACAGACGTTAAAAAAGTTCCGTTAAATTTATCTACTTGGTATGCCATTTTGCGTTTTTTCCTAGTTCACTTGTATTTATCGTTTTACTTCATTAGCATTAGGCACGCCCAATTGCTATTACTTGTAGATGTGCTTACAGAATGTGGATTTGTTAGTGAAAATTCAACCCCGTGTCCTTGTTCTACTGTAATTTCGTCACCGTCTATAGTTATTGTATTATTAGGTGTTAAACTGTATGCAACTATAGTTCCTACTGACTTTGCTCCATCCCAATCATTAATTGTATCTAAAAATCCTGTGTTTGCAGGAAATTTTAAGAACCATCCTATTACTGCTTTGTTTATATCATCTGCTTCAAAACATGCTTTGAAATTAGAACGCTGTGTTCTATTCCACTTTTTCCATTTTGAATATTCATAAACACTTATGTTAGCAAGTTGCCCTGATCCTAATCTAGTGCTATCTGATGTAAAATTTACAGCCTCTAAAATATTGTTTAGTGCTGTTAAATTATCTGAGCTTATTTGGTTTCTACGTATATACATATTTCCTACTCGTAAAGATAAACTAATGAATATCTTTGGTTATTTACTGGTGCAACACTATGCACCGGACCTATTCCATCAATGCAAATGCCTTGTCCGATAGAATCTTTTATAAATTCGTTGCTCTCGTTAATTAGAACACCGTCTTCACTATCTTGTAAAGAAATAACTAAATTTTTTCTATAGTAATCGAAGTCTCTATGTTTACCAAGATAATCTCCTACCTTGTATCTATTTACCGCTATTTCTGCTAATTTATGATCGCTGAAGTGAGGAGCAATAGATTTTAAAAATTCAACCATATGCTTTGGCATTTGAGAATGTCCGCAAAAATCATATGCACATGTAGAATTTTCAACCTGCCTAGGTGGAGTAAGTTTAGATCTTCTAACCCATCTTACATCTTCAAGATTTTCGACATACTGCTTTGCTCTCATAGCAGTTAATTTGTCAAGGTAATTAGATATCACGTATGTCATTACCAAACTCCTGTATAGCACCTTCATATTTTTCTGCAATCTCATTATCAATGTCTTCAGTGCTTTTATATTCAACTTCTGTATTGTTTCTAAAGTATTCTTTTCTTATTCCGTTAGCACGTCTGACTTCTGCTATAAAGTCATTCATTTCTTTTAGATCCTCTGCTGCTACACTTGCATTGTCTGCTAGTGTTTCTAACACAGATCCTAAAATACTTAATTGTATTTCTAACGGATATTTGTCTATTATTCGATTTCTTGCTATGTTATTGAGTGCGTCTTCAGTAATTACTGGTGTTTCATTTACATCATAAATTGTGTAATTGTCATAATCACCTCTTACATTTTCATTATCAAGATCTATTTCAATTTCTCTATATAGATACAATTCATGGTTTAGTAATGATTGGTCATCAACCATTCCAAGAACAGTTGTAAATTTTTTGTTAAGTTTGTTAAACTGTGCTAGTGCAGATTGCCTATTCATATCCATATTTATCCTACGTTAATCCATGAGCCGTTTGACTGTTTTTCGACTACTCTTCTATACCTATCAGAAATTGAAACACTACCACCATTACTGTTTGCTGATCTTGAATAAGTTCTTTCTTCCCAAAATGCAACTTTGGTTCCTGTTGGATATCCTGAATATGTTGCTTGAACATTTGAAAGCGTAGTTGCACCTGCCCATAAAGTTGTAGGTATTTGTGCAATTGCATTACTTACTTCTGTATCAACATATCCTTTTGTCGCAGCATGAAAACTTGCTGTTGGATTTGCATGTAACGTTAAAAAACCTGCCATGGTATCACCAGCAAGTGAAACCTTAGTTGAATCAGCAATCGTAACGTCTGCTGTTCCATCGAATGCAACACCATTAATATTTCTAGGTGTAACTAATTTTATAGATTGACTTGATTGAAAAACATCATCTACCCAAGCCGGTGCAGCACCTGTTCCTCGTGATGCTAAAACTTGATTTGCAGCACCTGCAGGTAATAAAACTGTTGTGTCCGATGCTGATTGATATGGTATCGAGCCGCTTGCTCCGCCAGCAAGATTAGTTGAGGTTGTTGATAATGTTGCAGTGTCAGCATTTCCTACAAGGTTACCTGTAAATGTATTAGCATATGCATTATCAAATTTTGCTGTGCTTTTACCTAGATCGACATCTCCGTTTGTAGTAGGAACTATAGCACCATTGTTACCTGTTCCTTCTGATTGTGATTTAATTGGAGATATAATTCTTAGTGATGTTGTATCACTGCCATCCTGCGCAACTATTCTTAATTCTGTTTCAGCGGTCATTCCACTTAAACTTGCGCCGCCGTCTATGCCTAGTGCTCCACCTATTGTTACCCTACCAGTAACATCTAAACTTGTTAAAGTTCCTACAGTTTCTATACTTGTGTTTACAACATTTGTTGCTAATTGTGTTCCTGTAAGTGTTGTTGCACTTGCAGTAACAGTAATATCTGCTTGGCCATCAAATGCTACACCATTTATATTTCTTGCTGTTCTAAGTTTTGTAGCACTAAATGCATTACCAGATAACGTTGGGCCAACAAAACGATTTGCTTCTACAACATCAAAACGTGATGTGCCTGAAGCCGCTGTTACATTACCTGTAACATTTCCTGATAGATCAGCAGTTATAAGTCCTGCGGCAAAACCGCCTGATGAATTTCTTGCTACTACTGTTCCTATGTTATTAGAAGCAGTAGCATCAACACTCCATGTAACTTCGTTGCTTCCGTCAAATCTTTGACCGTTTAAATAATCTCCTGGCACATGATCTTGTGTTGTTGAGGATGTTATTGTTATATCATTTGTTCCGTTAAAACCAATGCCATTTATTTGTCTTGTATTTTCTAACCTAGTTGCTGAACTTGCATTGCCTTCTATATTTCCTTTTACAACAAATCCTTCTTTAAGTGTAATACCTGCTTGTAATGTTGCATATCCATCTATAGAATTTGTAGAATCTATTGTAAATTCATTAGAAGCAATAATTGCAATCGGAACTCCATTTACATTCATTTCGATTATAGGATATGTAATTCCATTTGTTGCTAGAACAGTTCTACTTTTCGCTCTTGTTGTAGCGTAGCCTTCGGCAGTTTCAGGCCCTATGAATACCCAATCGTTGCCATTCCAAATATAAAGTGTATTATAAGGTGATTTGAACCAAAAAGAACCAACAGGTGCATTTGAAGGAACAGTATCTGAAATTGTTGCGAAGCCGACGGCGATCCAATTTGCACCGTCATAAATTTTAAGACTATCATTCTCAGTATCAAACCATAACTGGCCTGCAATAGGTTTTGCAGGAGCACCTGCGTTTGCAAAATTTTCTAATAAGAATAAAAAGTTTTCGTTTTGTGCTTCACCGTATCCAATGTAATTTCTACCAACCATTGTAAGGCTAGTAGTATTATCTACAGTTGCATCTTCAAGAGTGATTAATGCTGTTCCATCACTTTTATTAATTACGTATGCCATTTATCGCTCCTGTTCTCCTTATGGTAATACCGATTCAGATACATATGTCCAAGCACCTGCTAATAGTTGGAACACCTTTATAACTCTTGTTGTTGTAATAGGTGCGCCTGTAATTGTAGCAGTTGAAATAGCAACATTTGTTATTGCATCATCTTGTGTTACACCATCTCCTCTTAAGAAATCGGTAAGTGTAGTTGAAATTAATGGGTTGATTTCTAAACTTGTATTACTGTTAGATACTGTTGTGCAAAGTATTCTTGCAAGTGTTCCGTTTCTATATTCTGAAGGCGGTGCTAAGTCTGCTAGTATTGTTCCTGCAATATAACTATTTGGTTTACCATCAGTCAAGTCCATAGAAAATGCTAAACTTCTTGTTTCTATTGTGTTATCTACATATTCTTTTGATGCAGCATCTTGTGCATCTGTAGGATCTGCTAATCCAGTAATTTTTGGTGAACCTATTAGAGCTACATTACCTGTTCCGTCTGGTGCTAATTCTAAGTCAGCGTTTGAAAGAATAGTAGTGATTCTAGGTTTAGCACTTACGCTATCAGTCTCTAATTTAAAATCTGCTGTTGGCGGTGTTGCACCTATGTTAACAACATTCTGTGTTCCGAACGATGTAACACCTGGAATACTTGTAATACCTGTTCCTAAACTATTTCCGTCTAAAACAGTAACGCCGTTAATCTTAAATGCTTTTCCTGTTGCTAAGTTAATGTGCTCTGAACTTGTCCATGATTGTGCTGCTAGATCAGGTGTTCTTGCATCTGCTGCAAGACCTAAGTTACTCCAAAGAAATACATGATCTACATTAGCAGCAGGACCTTTAAGAATTATTCCTCCGCCATCTGATACTGTATCGTTGTTTGTAGCATCTGAACCTGTTTCTGCAAGTATAATATTTTTGTTTTCAACAACTAAATTTTGTGTGTTTTCTACAAGTAAGTCACCGTCATTGATAGTAAGTGTTCCTCTAATAACCGTGTCGCCATTGATAGTAACATCGCCGGCAAATTCTGCTTCACTAGTAGATTGCCCGCTATAAAAATCTATTTTTCTTGTTGAAGGATCAATAGTAATTGCGTCTTCTTGAACAATACCTTTTCTTACATTAATTGTAAGAGATTTGTCTGATGCCGAGTTTGAAAAGAATACATTACCGCTTGTGTCAACTGTAAGGTTACCTTGGTCACCAGCACCAAACACTATTCCTAAATCACTGTTAACTCTAACTTGTCCTGCAAAACTATTTGAAGTATCTCTTCTTGCATATGTTGTTGCATCTACATTACCTAATTTTTCACTGTTTGTGCTTGTAACATCAAATTTAATATTAGCAAGATCACTTGCATTAAATCCTGCTCCGATACTGCCTGTAAAGTTTTCAATTGCATTTTTTGGTGTAAATGAATCTTTAGAAAAAATTCCTAATAAAACACCATTCGTATACAAAGATGTTATAACACGGGTTTGGTTAAGTGAGTCTAATATACTTGTAACTTTCAATCCACTTAAACCTTGTGTTTGTGAATAATCAGGTCCTAGTAGAATAGTTTCTGTGCCATCAAAGAAATAAAGTTGTCTATCTACATTGTTAAACCAAAGATCGCCAACGCCAAGTGTTGAAGGTTGCGTATTAGATATAGTTGCCGACGAAACTGGAACAAATGCCGTTCCACTATATACTTTTAACTTGTTTTCTGTTCCGTCGAACCAAATTTGACCTTTAATAGGATTAGATGGACTTGTAGTGCTTGAAAAGTTTTCAAGCAATTTTACAAAATTTTCATTTAGAGATTCACCGAAGCCACTATAGTTTTTACCTATAAGTGTAATGTCAGTTGATAACGTATCGACTTGACCGTCTGCTACTGTTGCTACAATTGTTCCATCTGTTTTGTTTATCTGATAAGCCATATGTTATTCCTAAAACTCCGCCGGTCCTGATCTAATAATATAGTTAATAGTTAAGTAAGGATTCATAATACCTACAGGAGAACTTAAAGTTGTGCCTGTTGGTTTTTTCACTCCTCCTGAATCTGGAAGATACTGTGCTGGTTGTGTAGCACCAGTAGGGCCTTGCAATGAAGTTGAACTTGCAGTAGGTGTTGTTGTTACCTTAATGCTATAAAACTGTTCACTGTCGCCTTGCATATTGTGTGAGTGCTCTGGCAAGTTTGCTAATTCTAATTGCACAGAACTTGCTCCACTTGATGCCGCCAATGTCTCTGGCTCTGTTCCTGATATTCTTGCTGGCACTGGAGATCCACCGCCATTATCAACAAAACCACCTACATCATTTGGAACTTCGATATTGTTATCCATATTGTGACGTCCTAGTGCAAATCTACCTCTAAGATCCGGAACACGGAATGTCTTTCCTACTGCTCCATTCAATGCACCTGCACCATTATATCTACTACCAATTACATCATGAAGTTTTCTAAATTTAGCAATTTCAACTTCGCCGCCATCGCATAATAAAAATCCATATGGAACATTTGGACCTGCAAATGGTAAAACAGTTCCGATTGGAATACCTAGGTCGCCAACAAATGTATCTCTATCTTGTTTTAAAAGTCCTGTAGAACCTCCAACTTCTGCTGTAGCTCTATAAACTAGTATCTGATCGTTTTCTTCTGAAACTAAAGGTAAAGGTTCATCTTTTGATTTAATAATATTTGCTGTAAGTTGTGTTGTAAATTCTTTTGTATAACTACCTACCTGTCCGTCAAATTGTAAAGTATCAGAAATAACATCACCTACAATCTTAAAAGTAGTTAAATTTTTAAGGTTAGTTGCTGTATTTGCATTTCCTGTAATATTACCGCTAATTGTTCCTTCAATTTCGTCTGCAATAATTTTCTTAGCCTTAATATTATTCCATCTTAGAGTATCTGTTCCTAAATCATAAGATTCATTTGCATTTGGTTGCACGTCTGATAGTGCAGTTCTACCAAATACTTGAAGTTCTGTTCCTACTTTTAAATTTTTTGTGATTGCTACGCCACCAGCGGTTCTAATACTACCTGTGTTAAGGTTAATTGATTGATTATCGTCAGCAACAATTAAAGCGCCTGTTACACCAATATCACCATCAACATCTAATGCATTATCAGGAGCAGCAACATTTATTCCAACTTTGTTATCAAGCACACGTAAAATTGTGCTAGGCACACCGTTTCTGTTGACCTGTAAATCTAAAGAACTTCCAGCAGCACTATTATAAACTTTAGCAGCAGTAGCAGATGTAGTTAACTGAAAGTTTCCATCATTACCAATAGTTATACCACCGTTATTCCTTACATTCAAACCAAATTCAGTTGTGTTAACAGTATCTGTTCGTAAAAACTTTCCTGCTGCAACTTCTGTATCACCTACGTTCAATGCGTCTGCATTTTTTGCAGTTCCAATTAATTTAGGTAAATTACCACCTAAGAAAATACTTGCAAAAGCATCTTCTTCTCCACTTGCAGGAGTTGCGATGTTTATACCTGATTTAATATTTGTAAATCCTTGTATATCAATCTTTGGAACAAAAGAATCTTTAGAAACAATTACAACAGGTTGGTCTGCAATATAAAGTATTAAAACATTTTTATCTAAGTTATCTTGATCAACAATCTTTTCAACTGCTGGTCCATACCTTAAACCATCAATAGCACTTTCTGTAGGACCTACAAGTAACCATCTTGTGCCTGTGTAAATTCTTAACTGTTGGTTAGTTGTGTCTACCCATAACTCGCCTACTTTAGAAGTTTCTACACTAGGTTCAGTAGGACCTTTTTGTATGTTAGATGCTGCCTTCCAGTTTGTATTATCAAATAATTGTAGGACACCGTTTGTAGTGTCATACCATAACTGTCCTTCTACCGGATTTACTGGTTGATTAGGCGAAGCAAAATTTTCTAAAACTGCTAAAAAGTTTTCTGCTATTATCTGTCCGTAACCTGTTACATTACGTCCAGGAAAAGTAAGACTTGTATCTTGACTTGAGGTATTGTCAAATACAGTAATAGGTGTCTTGTTTTCTCTATCTGTAAAATTTACTATATATGGCATCTATTATACCTCATTAAAACTTGTTAAACTTTGAATACGTATTGTATAATCAATCTGTAATAACCTGTTTAGTGATTTTTGCACAGGATGGAATACAACGTGTGTTAGTAATTTTCCGCTACCGGCAGGATCATAAGATTTTAAACCTAATTCATCAAATACAAAATTTCCATCTAGTGTTTGACTGTTGTCAAAAGCCTCTTGGTCATCAGGTTCACCGTAATCAAGTAAACAAGATATAACAATATCACTATAAGTTGCTCCACTTACATGCCTAATTTCCATTTTGTTTCTAGTAGGATCAGTATTATCATTCGATCTACTGTCAATAACTTTAGAATATGTTTGATTGTATAAACTTGAATTAATACCAATAGTGTTTGGTGTTAAGTATGTAATTAATCCTGTAGGATCTACAGTTGTTCCACCTGATCCAAACGCCATTTCAAATAAAGTTCCTTTGCCTTGATTTGACAAACTTTGAACCATTGCAACACTCATGTTTTCAAAGTGTATAGCATTACGTTTATCCTGAAAAACTTCACCAGTTTCAGGGTCAAAGATCTTTATATGCCCTTCAAAATGAAATTGAGACTGCTCATTTATTACAGGCTTTTGTTCTTCTGTTGCTTTATTTGTGTGTATTGGCATATCTTTCTCTTCGTGTTTCATAGTGTATTTATTCAGGTAATCTGGTTGTCTTAGCAGCAATGAATCTACTTATTGGACTATTATTTGCTAACAATGTAACACCAGCACTAGCCGTGTTTTCTCCTTTATCATACCAGGTATTTCCTGTCCTTTTAATTACAGTTATTCTTGTTCCTGCTGTTGGTGCTTTTGTAAGCCTTATATATGGGTTTATTCCATCAACAGCAAACTCTGCTTCTAGTTTTTTATCGCCACTTGGGCTAATAGGTGCAATAGTTTCATCAAAAATATCTATTGCAGTTTTTCTTAGTCGTTTACCGCCTACAAAAACTTCAACAATATCGCATCTATTATATTCTTCTGGTATAGATTCGCTATACCATCCGCTAGTTACACTTGATTGGGCAGGCACATACTCTAATGGACCTACCAAAATAGTGCTTCCATCACTTACAAAATCAGCTCTATCTTGTTCTTCTATATAAGGTAACGAATCATCTTTACTTATATCAACTACATATTCACCTGCTGAATGCAATTCAGCAATTGCAGTTCCATGAATACCACGTCTTAAACCTGATATGGTATTATTTGTGGTATCAATATCAAAATAACTTATTCTTTCATTTCCTATTTGAACTATACCTGCAATATTTCTTTGTTTGTTAGGTTGGAACAACGTGCTTACATCTAATAGTTTTATACTTTCGTCATAATAATTTAAATCTTCTGCTAAGGCTAATTCAGAAACTGAACTGTATCTGTTATATCTATAAACATTAAGCATGTCTTTATGCACTTCATATGCACTAGGTAGTGCAAATACACCAGTTCCAAATGTATTAATTGTTAAAATATCGTTTTCGTCATTATCTACATTTAGATATATAACACCTCTTGGTAAACTAATCTGGTAATCAACATCTTGTATTAACTTGACACCATTTTTGTATACCCAAACATAACTTACACCTAATGGTGCAAAAGGTAATTGATAATTTACCTTGCCGCCTGTTACAACATCGGAGTTAATTTGCATTGAAGGATATTCGCTGAACCATGTAACACTGATTTCGTCACCTTCTGCAAGTGTAACACTAGAATTAATTACAAAATTACCATCCTCTATACTATATTCAGATCTTAGATTATTTTCTATTCTAATTATATCACCTATTTTCAAAATATCTTTTTCGATAGTTAAAATTTTTGTTGTTCCATCAAAAACATAGTCTTGAATAAAAGTTTTCTTTGTCCCATTTATGTAAACTGCAATATTTCTAGATAATGTTGCACCTGGTGATTCTTCAGGGTCTTCTCCTAACGTAAATGAATTTTTATTTCCATCATACACATTATAGATTGTATCTACACCTCTTAACTTAATGTCGTTGACTTCAACAATCATAGAAGATACTGCACTTTCTCTTGATAAAGAAACAAAGTTATCTAAATCATATGAACGTGTGCTTCCATCATGTATAACTGTTTGGCTGTTTACTCTAACAATACTTTGTAACGAACTATCAACATCTGTTGAAGCACCTAAACAAACTATTTTGATAATACTGTTTCTTGAAGGATTTTCTCCAAATTGCACTAATGTTCTTTCAGCACTATCAACAAGTTCGGTGCTGTTGGTAAATCTTGCATCAACTTCTACATTATTAACTGTAACAAATACGCTTGATGTAAGTTCATAACTTGCATTTGTTAGATATAACGATGTTTCGCCGTCAGCAACAAATTCTTGATAATCTAAAATAGATACACCACCAATACCAATTGAAATTATTTCAATTTTTGAATTAGCAGATGGTGCAGTAACAAATTCTACGTTATTATTAACTATATCAACAGCATAATCTGTATCTTGTTCTTTCTTAACAGCATCTACAAAAACAGATACTGATTTATTTTCTAAAATCTTTTGATTAATTGCAAACGCTGTTGTAGAATCGTCACCTAAGTAAACTTGAGAGTGTAAAGGTGCAGCACCTGATCCAGTCGTTTGAAATACTTTAATACTTAAACTATCTAAAACTTGGCCTGGTATATTTTCTTCAGGACTAGGAACTTCATCAGGTCCTATAAATTTGCCGCCTTCAAGTTTTATTTCGTCAACTGTCATACCAGTTGCAGTAGAATAACTGCTGTTTATAGTTTCTAAACTGCCGCCACTTAAATTAGTATCAACAATATTAGGATCTGTAATAGTAACTGAACCATCACTTTCTACTGGACGGAAAATTAATATATCTCCGTTGTTTGTTTCTATATACTGACCAACACTTACAATTTTAGTAGATCCATCTCCATAGAAAGTTGGCATTTCTGCTGTTGGATTTGGTGATGTTGAACTATCATCTCCTTCTAAAAAGTAAGGACTATCAATTCTGACAATTGGTGGCGATTTAACACCGTCGCTGTATTGCAAATTATCTAACGTTGGTAACACTTCTTCACCAGCACGTTTTAGGTAAATGTTTATTTCTTGTCCGTCTGCTGGAGTATACGGTAATTCAACAAAATCTGTGCTACCATCACACACATGGTAGTAATCGGCACTAGATTCTACACTATCCCAACTGTCTGTAAACCAAGGTAATGCGTCCCATCCTCCAGTTACATCAAATGTTGTTCCTTGTATTTGGACACCACCATAATCTATACCTGTCATTAATTGTGCAAGATCATCACCTTTCATTCCTTCTGTAGGAGCATAAAATTTATTAATTCTGTTTACACTATCAAATAGTTCGTCATTTTTATCATAGTCAACTTTTATTATATCACCTTGTTCCGGCGCGACTTCAAATACAATTTTACCTTTTAGAATACTGAAATCTTCATCACTGGATTCATACAATGATATACTATATTCACTACCTAATACTACCTGATCATTTTTTAAGATTTTAATTTTGTTTTTATCTCTTGTAGGTGCATATTTTAAATCAAACACGGCAGTAGTTCCAGATGCTGTAAATGTATTACTGTCAGTAAAGAAGTTATACAATCCATCTTTTGATAGTCTATCAAATTTTATAGATAATGATAATGATCTTGCAAGGCTATTGCCCGTAATCGCAACTGCTTTTGCTATATCTGTGCTACTACCATTTCCTCCTACCAAACTTATTGTAGGTGTTTGTGTGTAACCTTTACCATTATTTTTAACTACAACACCAGTAACTTTTCCGTTACTGATATATGCGCTTGCTTCTGCACCAGATCCATTGCCTTCAATTACTACTGTAGGCGGACTAGTATATCCTGAACCTCCAGATGCAATATCTATTCTTTCAATCTCAAAACCTTTGTTATTATTCCACCAAGCATATGGATATTGATTTATTTCATTGCTAAATTCATTTACTGAAACAATTTTTCCTTTTTCAGAATTGTAAACTGGTGGTAAATCAAAATCTGTTGTAGCCGCAAAACTATTTTCTATACTATCATATTTTGAAATATATTCTCTAATGCTAGTTCTATAAGGCTTAACTTCTTCTATGTAACTTAGATAACTGTCAAGGCTATCATTTTTGTAATTACTTGTTGTTTTAAATTCTCCTATATTATGTTCTGCATTTAAGAAACTTGTTTTAAATGCCCAATCAATATAAGTTTGTTCGTAGAATGCATATCTCACTGAATTAAAGAATAATTTATTCCATTCTACTCTATCTTCATTTAATAGAATGTCTATTTTAATACTATCAAGAATGTTACGTAATTCAGTAGTAGGTTCAATGTCATAAAAATCAACATCAAAAGAAGTTGCATTATCATAACCAACTCTGCTATTTTCAACATTATATAAATCGTCTGACAGACGTATAGTTCCGTCTTTTCTGCCTACAAGTTTGTAATTGTCAAGATTGGTCAATTTAGAATCTGACATTGTCTTTTCAAAAACAGCCCATCCACCTGAACCATATTCTTTGATTTTAATTAGGTCACCTATTTCAGTTGTAATAGTAGGTTCTTGAGATACATCGTTAATTTCTTTTGTTATTCTATCTGCACTTGTATATCCATCTGCCCACCAATCTGCAAAATTCCAATATAGTCTAGTATCAAATCCCTGTGACGCACTTCTAAAGAATGATTTGCGTTCGTCATCCCATGCATAAATTGACCAGTAATTGTTTGCCGTATTATCATTTTCAACAAGCACACTAAAGTTTCTTACTGTTGCAGTAGCATTTGTATAATTTTTTCCTCTATTTGTAACAACTACCTGAACAACTCTACCTTGTCCATCAATATGGCAAATTGCTTCTGCACTTGTGCCGTCGCCTGTAATTGTTATTGCCGGTCCTTCATACACACCAGGTGTTTCTTGGTCAAACAATTCTTGCGGCTTATATCCAAAACCTGGATCAATTATATCAATTGAACTAACTTCATTGTCTATTATATTAACAAATAATTGTGCTCTTTTTAAACGCTGTGTTCCTACAGCACTTAGGTCTGCAATATTCGTAACTTTAACGTCATATAAGTATAAATTTTCTGACGGAATAGGATCGAAAGAATTTAATCTTGTAAAGTTTATAGCATCGCTAAACGGTTTGGTAGATAGGACTTCATTTACTCTAGAAATAAGTTGTCCTAAAATCTGCCTTCTATCAATAAACATACTCTGTCGTGGTCTATATGAAATACCATAACGTTGTTTTTCTGATAAGTCAGGATCAGGAACTCTGTTTCCTTGAGTATCATAACCAACTAAACTATCAATCCATTTTCTTTCTAACTTTTCAGTTGGTAAACTATCTTCATCTCCTTCAGTTAACAATTGATATTCATTGTGAACTGGATTTGCTTTATCAGAACTATTTCTAAATTCTATGTTTAAAATGTTGGTATCATCAGATGCAATACTTCTATAATTGTATAAGAACAATTTATCAGAATCAGCAAGGGCAATATATGTATTTCCTAAACCTCCAGGGTTTGTAATTAACGAAGCCACGTTTGCAGAAGAAATTGTTCTGCCAATTTTATTTTCAGGAACAATTAATTTATTTTTTACCCAGAAATAATATTTGGTTTCTGTTGGTAATCCTGTTAAAGGATTATAAAAAGTTTTAGCACTATAGGCTTCGTCCTCAGCATATAACGGCTGTCCTGATATTCCTAGTTGTGAACCTTCTGTTGTGTCTGCTATAACACTCCATTCACTAGGTAAAATTGATGACTCTACCCATTCGTAAATATCAACACTAGCACCTTCGGCTAATTGTCCCCAGTTTCCTAATCTGTATGCAGTATCACCTTGTTCATAATTAATCCATTTTACTGTAGATAAATCCCACCATAACTCACCAACATTTTTTTCATACCACGCATTTGTTGTGTCTACAGTTACATCTCCATTACCTACATTATACACTGCTGGATTATAGCCTGTCTTCCAAGATAATTCTCTTTCAGCAGCATTTAAAATTTTAAGTTTACTAGGATCAAAAATTTCTAGGTCTTGTATTTTAGTATCAAACTGACCATCATAAAGTGAAATACGCTTTACTCTCGAAATATCAACATAATCTGTTTCTTGTCCAATTACTTTGAAAGGCTGAACTGAAGCGTCTTTTCTAAACAATCTAACCATGCCAGTTTTATCGCCTGTATAATCTAAAGTATCATTGTGAGGAGTTGGCTGAACATAATCAGGACTTCCAACAAGTATTAAATTTCTATCACAGGTTAAACTGTATCCAAAAGATTCATTGAGCGATAGATCGTCTTCTAATCTTTCTGCTAGTAAATATCTTAATCCTTTTTTCTCAAATACATACACACCGCCATGATTTCCTGCCAGTGTTGAATACGTAGTTTTTGCATCGTCGAAAGTTGTTGATCTTCCATCAAACCTTATAGGCAAAGCATATCTAAGATTACTTGCACCTACAACAATTTTATCTGTAGAAGGACTTATACAAACACTTTGACCAAAATATTCATTAGGATATTTCGTAAAACTTTCAATTTTTTGTTTTAATCTAAATGCAGAGTTGTAAGAATCACTTTCTAAATTAAACACATAAGCACTGCCTTGATTTTGTAAATTCTTATCTGCTTTAGGACTTGTAACAACAAGAGTATCACCACTTGCATTCATGTCCATTGCATAACCAAATTCGTCACCAGATGCAATTCGTTCATCTAAACCAGTATCATTTAAATCTTCTAATGTGTCAGTAGTAATTGTTTGGTTAAGTCTATAAAAACCCAATGGCGATCTTTCATAAACAAAAACTTTACCTACTGACTCGCTTGAACTATCACCAATGTTGCTCCAAGGAGCACCATCGTCTGGATTTTCATTGAAACTTCTTATAGAACTATCCGTAGTTTGAGTTGCTAAACCTGTTCCAGGGGCGCTAGTTACTGCTACTACTGCATCTCCAAGATTATAAGTTAATCCTACTGTGCCGGCAACAACATTCCAATCAGTAGTTCCTACTTCTGTGATTGTATATGTATAGCCTTTATTAAATTCTGAAGACTGGATTTCATATCTAGTATCTTGAAGAATATGATATCCACCTTGATATCTTACAACATCTCCTTCGATATATTCGGTATATGGTCTCCAAGTTCCTTTGAAGTTTGGAAAATATTGTCCGTCTGCTTCAGGAGCACTAATTGCAATTATACTTCCGCTATAATTTGTTGCAACCTGTGAACCAAACTTATCGCCTGCCTTAACAAGCTCAGCAAGTTGATCTTGAGATAAAATACCCGATGCTAAAGTAGAACCGTCATCATTAATACCAGCACTAATTGGTAAACTAGCACCTGTATTAATTTCATCTAATTGTAACCATTGATTTGATTCTACACTAATTGTGCTACCATCGCCGTAGTTGTCTTCAAGAGCTTCCCATAAATTATTTAGATAGTAAACTATACTTCCTTTAGGATAGAAAGGTGTTTCAGATACTGTGCCTGTTCCTTCTACAGACTGCGTAGCAACAAATTCTGTTCCTGCTAGATTAGTTTGCGCACCAGCATCAATAAATTGACTTGTTCCTGAACTTACAATTGTATACGTTCTGCCTGCAATCATTTCATTAGATGCAAACGTTCCGCCTGGTCTATAAGGTCCCTTAAACTTATCGTTATATTCTAGTATCCATCCGTCTGTTTGATCATATTCATAAATGTATACTCTGCCTTTATTTTCTTGAGCACCGGGTGCGGATACGATCATTCTATAAGCAGAATTATCTTTTACAATTTTAATTTGTGTTCCAAATAAACTGTCTTGATCTGGTCTTGGACTTGTAAAACTACTATGATAGTTCCATTGGTTTGCTGACCAAGTATAAAGACTTACTAAACCTTGTTCACTATATCCAACATTTGATCCAGTTTCTAAAGCAGGAATATTTTTAACTATTTTCCATTCATTGCTATAAACATTAATTGTGCTACCATCACCTACGTGATCAACTAATGATTCCCAAAGTTGTCCATCGTGCATTACAATGTCGCCTGGAGCATAATTTGATGTAATATCAAATATACCTCTATACTTTGTTGGTATTCCGCTAGCCTTAGGTGAACCTATAGCCAGCCACTGATCATCTGGGCTAAGTGCAATTTCTTGTCCAAACGTTCCAGTTACTGCGCTTTGAAAACCTTCTAAAGGTTCTATTATTTGTTTTACTTCAAGTCCAGAAGATTGTTCTAAATAAGCAACTGTATATCCTGCACCAGGAATGCCAACTAAAATTTGTCTATGTGTTTCTGCATATGCAGTTTTTTGTCCAACTCCACTAGGATCGCTAACACCAAAGTTTGTAATTTTCTTAGGTGTATATGTTTGTGTTTTTTCAACTACTTCCCATTTACCATTATAATCGTCTACAAATATTTTTGATCCTCTAGGTAGTAATGCTACTGTATCAGCAGCAATACTTTCGTAATTTGCAAACCTCGCTTCAGTAAACAGTAACGGATATGATTTACTACTTGGTTCAAATCCTGTATCAGAAGGTGCTTTTTCTACTGTGAAAGATATTGTAAATACGCTTTGCTTTTCTATTTTATGAAATTTATTCAAATCTCCTAAAGTTGTAAATCCTACAATATCTCCAACTTCTAAATTATGTCTTCTATCAAATGTTATTGTTACTTCTTTATCTTGTGTTGATACTTCTGTAATTCTTAATTCATATTGGAAGTTTACTCTTAGAACTGTCCAACTTTGCTTATCGAAAGTTATCCAAAAATGATCGTTGTCAGTCACATCATTAATATCTAAAGCAAGTATATCATCTCTATTTTTAAATGTAAATTCAGTCTGTCCTAGTTTTACATACCCAGCAGTTTTTAACGGGGGAGTATTAGAACTTTTGTAAACAATATCTTTTGTGTAAGGGACAGGACCAAAATCAAAATCTGATTTGTCAATTCTATAATATCTATCTACGTGGCCTTCACCTTTACTGCTAGTGACTAATAATGGTTGTGGATTAATTTTAAAATTGTCGGTATTCAGTCTTATTTCATAAATGTCTGACTGGTCTGTTCCACCAAACTGTCCTACACGGAACGCCCATTCTTCTTTTAGATTAACTGTATCTCTTCCAACTCTACTTAACTTGTCAAATATTTTTGTAATAGAGTTAAAAGTTCCTTTTTCACGAATAAATCCTTGATATAACTTGAACTGTGTTACTTCATCTTCAGCAAGATTTTGTAAATAATCTCTTGTTTGATAACCAATAGTATGTCTCGCAAGCTCACGCTGACTCTGCCCTAATCCTTGACTATCTACTGCAAAATAATCTTCTATTTGATTTATTCTGTAATCATAGTTAGGAACTAATTGTTTCTCTGGATTAGAATCTAAAACTGTCCAATTATTATTATTAAATTCTACCTCACTTGTGTGGTTAAATTTACTTGTATAATTTTCAGACTTGTAACTTACAATATCGCCTAATCTGTAATCTGTAAACGATGTCCAAGGCTGTATATTAACATTGTCGAATATAAACCCAGGTGATGTATAATCACCATCCCAGTCTGTAGTTCTGAATCCTACAGTCTTAATTCGTTCTTGTCTGTATCCTGTATTTTTATCAAAAATTACATCATTAAAAACTGTTCTATCATCGAATACTGCAACATGCTCTTTTAAAACATAATTTACTTTTAAATAATAAATTCCAGCAGTTGTGTTAAATGTGTTGATTGTAAAAGACTGGAAATCCCTTTTTACATCAATATTTCTAGGATCGAGAGGTTCGCCATTGTCTTTTAGGACATTATAATCATAGAAGCCGTCTAAAACATTGTCTGCAACTCCTACATTTTTTAAAACAGTTAATTTTTCAGCACCAGGACTAAGTGTTATCAAACTTCCAATTGCCCAATTATGACTAGTCCAGAACATAAATTCTTTTGCACTAGTTACAAAATCTTGGACAACTTGGTTTTGTGAATCGTAATTATTAAAAACAAAACCTTGGTCTATCAAATATTCTTGATAACCAACTAAGAAATTAACAACATCCTGAATAGTTGTCAATAAAGATCCGTATGACAAACGTCTTACATTAAATTTATTAAAGTTTCTAGCACGCTGAGCAGTTACTCCATTTTTAATTGGTAGATTAGGAAGTTTCATCCATCTGTTAGTTTCAAAAGTATCTGAGCTTGTATGCGTTTCTTTGGCTCTATAATAGTCGTTCCTATATTCTACAATAGCACCATTGTTGTAGGTTTGATTTTCTGACCAAACAACAAATGTTTCACTTACGCCGCCAACTGTTATAGTTGGGTCTTTCTGACCTACATAAGGTTCATAATACTTAAAGTAAGGATTTAGACTATCATAACCATTAAGCACCCACCCTTTCTCATCTTTTTCTACTATTACTCCGCTGTATGTAATACTGCTTATTGGTGCAGATGCACTAAAAATAATATCATAATTTTCTGGCGGAACAAATATACTCGAACTTGCAGATGCAGGGCTTTTGCTATCTAATAAAAACTTTTGTTGATCTTTATCAACAAAACCAGAAAGTCTTGATGTTAATCTTACATTAATATTTTTAACAAAGGTTTGCAAATCATCAATTGATTTACCTAAATACTTGGTATACGATGCAAGATAAAAACTTAATCCACTTACTTGTTTGCTTCCTGTTACAGGAAAGTTAAGTTCATTTTTAGTAATGAACACTTTTGTATTTTTATCTACAATTTGATTTACAGCATTTCTTGTAGTTTGTGATTTATCAAAATTTGCAACAATATATTCAAAAGGACGTAGTAGACACAGTGCAATTACAACAGCAAACGGATATTCTACACTACTTCTGTATGCATATTCAGCCGGGGAAACATCACCTAATTTAAAAGGTCCTTTATTATTAACAAAAGTAAAGTTTGTTGCTAGTCCACTTGTTAAAGGATCAACTAACAAACCATCTGCATCTACAGGTAAATGTCTCATCAAACCAGGTCTAGCATATCTTTCATTTATACCTTGTCTACTTCCGTGTCTGATTATACCTGCTTCTAAATCTTCCCATAGAATTAAGTTGCCACTTGTATAAGGTGCTTCACCATATTCGTCATCCCACCAATTAGGTTTTTCACTAAAGCCTAACATTTCCCAAGGACAACGATGAGGACGATCAGTGTCGTAATAATAATTATAAGCACCTCTCCACCAACCAGGCAAGTTTTCATCTTTGTTAGGCCCAGTCATATTAGAATAGGTATAAGTGAAAGGTTCGTTTTCTGTGAGATATGTATTAAGTGTATAACCTATATTTGTATTTGCTATCCACTTTAGGAAATCCATATTTGTGATAACATCTAATTCATTTTTACTGAATAACCCTGATTTATAATAACCACCTAAGTTTTTATCCATATCAAAAACTGTTTCATCATATGGATTTTTAATATTATTATAAATTCTATATTCAAGTTCCAGTAATAGATCATCACGGAAATCTCCGTAGGCTTGTGTAATACTTCCGTCATGGCCTTGAATAACTTCTCGTGGTTCTAAATACGTGTCATCTAAAAACTTTTGAGGTGTATACTTTTTGTATAATCCCATTGCAGTAGGAGTAGGCGGCATATGACTACTTGCGGTAGAATTATATTCGTTAATTAAAATTTTATCACCTTCTTGTAAATCTACTAATAGTTCTACATAACCAAAAGTAGAATTTAAAGTATACTCTGAACCATACAACAATTGTTGACCGTTTTTATAAATGTATACTGCTCTTCTGCTAAGAGTTTCTAAGTCGAATTTTTCTAATAGACTAAATGTTTTAATACCGGTATCTTCTACAATATATTCGTTAGATGAATATGCACCGCTACCTATCATGTCTGAATCAGCAAAAGGACTTTTTGTTGTTTTAGTTTTAGATAGCTCAATTATTATTTGATCTACCATCTCTGCTGTGTTCTCTATAAAGTCAATTTCTGATGCTCTTTTAATAAAGTTATCTTTGTAATTTAAATATTGCTGTTTAGCAAATTGTAGAGATTTAATTAAGTTATATTCTTTATCCACAAGCATAGCAATAGCAGATGGAGTCAAGCCACTGTGTTTAAGAAATCTCTTTGCATGTTTTTGAAAATCAGATAGATCGCGTAGATTACTCTTACCTGGCAATGATCCTTCAAACCTGCTATCAAACTCTAAAGATGTAACAACATGATCACTTGCTTGTCCTAAAGTGAATGTTTGCATTAATTCATTCAAAGGATTTTTTTCTAAGCCTACAGGTATTTCATAATAGCCTTGATCTGGTTCTATGTTATCTACAATCTTAATATATAAAACATCATCTTTACTAAAAGTCTTATTCCATGTAAACTCATTACTAGAACGTGTATACGACTCTGTAAAACGTTGGCCATTTAAGTAAAAATTAATTTTTGCGTTGCTTGTTAACTTATCCCATTCAACTGTATTTAGAGTTGCTGTGCTACTTGCTTCTTGAAAAACAAAAGTATCTACTATAGGCTGTAAATATTTTTTATCTGTTTGCAACCAACCATTATCTAGTAGGCCATTAATTTTATAAAATCCTGTGTTAATTTTATCTGTAACTACTTGCTGGTTTGTTGTATATTCGAAAACGTCACTATCAATATTCCAGTCAAATACAATGTCGCCTACGTTGTTAATGTTTAGGTATGTTAAAGGAAAACCTAGTTCTGAATCATTTGGTCCATTGCCTAATCTGTAACTTATAATTTTATTACCAATAAAATTACTTACTGGATAGGTTTCAGTATCTGATAAACTTATATCATTTTCATCAAAAATATCGAATAACGGAGATTGATTAATTTTAGTTTTTTCTTGACTAAGACTCCAAATGCTTCCGTCAAAATCATACATTTTTCCTGCATTGGTAGTTCCTCTTCTAACAAGAATACATTCACCTTTAATAGAATCAGTATCTTGTGTTTCAACTAAGGATATTTGTCTTACACCGTTGTGTGTTACAAACTTCACCTGATAGATTTTATTATTTGCTAAGTTATCTGTATCTGCTGTTACAAGTATTCTTGCGCCTTCAAACAAAAATTCTCCATCAATACTATAACCACTACTTCCTTCAATAGTTGAAAAAACATCTTGTGTAAATGTATCAACATAATCTACTGTTTCTTTTGCAATAATTCCATGATTAAACAATTGTATATTAGGATGGAATTCAATTATAGGACGTTTCGCTCTTGCATTTTCAGGAGCAGGAAAATCACTGTTTCTTAATTTGTATGCTTGATCAATTACAGAACGATGAAACCATCTGTTGTATCTAGACCAAGGATTTCTATCTTTACTACCTCTGTTTATTGTAAGGTAATCTTTATTTCCTGGATACTGCGAAGCATCATCATACGGCTGTGTATCAAAACCTTGATTATCAAATAATATTTCTGGACTATCTGATGCAATTGATGGTGGAACTAAATCGGAAAAATTAGTCAATGCTATTTCTTTACCAACTCCCTCAACAAGCCATACTCCTGTAGAATATTTTTCCGGCACTACTGTTCCGGTAAATTCTAATAACATCCCATTCGATAATTTTATACCGTTGGAACTTGTGTAATCTTTCTTTCCGACAATATCTTTTTCAACATCTAAGAATGTATTGGAATCAATATCAGCAATTAAAAATCTTCCTAATCTATTAGGATCGATATTACTTTGATAATATAGCACGTCTGGAGAATTTAAAGGAACTGTAAATGTTAATTCTCCTACTTCAACACCATTGCCAGTTACACCTTGATTATAATCTAAACTTTGATTAGATGCTGTAGAATCTATTAACTCCCAATCTTGTGAATCAATATCAATACTACTACCATCAGCAGGTGAAATTTCAACCTTGGCTCGAAACAGTTTGCCATCAAATACAGCCAGCTCGCCTGGAAAATAAGTTTTATTTGGATCGTATGTTAAACTACCTGTATCATAATTTGTTCTAAGAGTAAATCCTTCTCCAGGACTATTAATATCAAAAGTATAAGTTTGTCCTCTATATAATGTTATGATAGGATTATTTGTTACAGCATCTGGAGTAAAGATCCATGTAGACTGTGTGCCTTGACGGACCTTATATGTGCTTTGCACATCTTGGGTTTGACCAAATATATTAATAGTTGGTGGACCACTAGGTAACCAATAATATTCTCTATAGTTTAAAAATTTATCCCAGTCAATAGGAGGATTCCAACTATAATGTTCTTGGTATGTGATGTTATCATCTCTTTCGTTTATGTTTCCGAAAAAGGTTAAAATGTTTTTAAAATCAAGATAGTCATAAAATTTTTCTACCTTTTGATCTTTTTCAATTGTAACACCTGGTTCTAATTGATATCTACTTCTAAGTGTATTATCATCGTCTAGGTATACATCTTTACCGTTGTAAGTCTTGCCATATCTTCTTCCTAAGAAGCCTGTTAGTTTATCAACAGTTCCTGGTTGGACCATAGGGTCAAAGACGCCAGATAAGAATTTATCGTTGCTTTCTGACCTAAAAGTCTGTGGCAAGAAATCTGAACTTTTTCTTATTGGTAAACCGCTTATTGGATATTTTTTATCCGCCATTAGTAACTAGAACCTCCGCTGCTAGAACTACTCGAACTACTAGAACTACTTGAAGTTACGCTCGAAGAATTTGAAGTTGTATTTGTAGTAGATGTCGCTGTAACACTACCCACTTCAGCAGCAGTGATACTCGCTACTATTTCTATATCATCAACTGTAGCACTGCTTACAAAAATTTCATCTGGTTTGCTTTGTATTTCAAACAATGTTCCAAACACTTGATTAGTTTGTCTTGGTAAGATTACAAAGTTAGACACGTCGGGTGCTACAACATTAAGAATGTATGTTGTCAATTCGCTTAGATAAAACCTATCTCCAAAATCCCAATTCTGAATTGAAAAGAATGTATTAATTGCATTTACAATTCTAACTTTTAAGTTATTATCATTTATAGATTTATTAGGATTTTTTACAACTTTAAACTGTGCTTGTAAGTTGCTAGGTGCTTTAGAACCAAACAATACTTTATATTTTACTGGTTGATAAATTATTTCATCACTAATTGATTTGATCGAACTTAAAGTTGATCCGAAATCAATTCTTAAAGAATCTGTAGTCGGTGCAGTTGGTTCAATAGCAGTTGCACCTGCAAGATAATTTCTATATGATGTATCATACGATCTTGTTAATATATATAGATCAATAATATTTGTCAAACTAGGATCTATACGTCTATCTTCGCTTGCTGCATGAGTGTATTGGAATTTAATATTGTTTCTACCTATATTTGCTCTATACTGACTTTGTAACACGAGTGTATTTGTAGTTCTGTCAACTTTTTTAACTTTATTTTCTGCGCTGTCGTAAAAGTATATTAATTGTCCGTCATCATAGTCATTTATGTTTACCAATGATTCTTTCTGAAAAATTAAAAATGGAGTTGTGTTTGTATCAACAAGGTTGAATATAGAAGTTCCATACTGATCTTTTGTTTCTTCAAAAAACAAATAATTTAATTCTAAGTCGTTACCTACAACTTGAATAAATGAATCTGGATCGTCTACAACACCATCGACATCACTATCTCTAAAACCAATTTTTATTTCTGTTGCACTTTCATACCCGTCATCATATTCTATAGTGTCTGATATTTCAAATGCATAATCTCTACCAAGTGCATCTGCACTGCTACTATTAGAATTTATTCCTAAAACTTTTATTTGATCTCTTTCTACCTTGCCTGTTAAATTATTATATGCTCTTTCATTTTTATCAAAATAAAATCTATTTTGTGCAGTAGAACCAAATATATATTCCATAGTTCTGATTCTTACAATGTATTGATCATTATCTTTTACAAACGCAATGATCCATGATGCATCTAAATTTTCATTAGATGTATCGCCTGCTTTACCTAAACTAAATGTGTTAATTAAATCCAAGTTTTGTGCTTGAATAATTTTCCAACTAGTTGTGTTAGTATCGTATCTCAAACCAAAGTTTAAATTAGCAAATGCAATGTTTGTCATTTCATTTTCTAGAGAGTTGTCTAAATCATTAATAAACTTAGGCACAATACTTGCAGCAATTGCTCCGTCAGGCACATTATCATTAAATGTAATAGGTCCTAAACCTGTAGTTAATTCTCCTCTACCTGCGTTAGTTCCGTCACCTACCACTGATTGAACTTTCGTCCAAATATATGTAGAACTTCCTGGATGATCTGCTTCGCCTGCCATCAACTCGTTGTTTTTATCGAGCATAAAATGATAGCCCGACGGTGCAACAAATTTTATATTTGCACCTACACTAATATATTTCAAACTGTTAGTAGCATATGTTCCAACCTTCAATAAACTTTCGTCCACAGTATTAATAAAATATCCAGTGCCTACGTTTACATCATTTGTTACTGATTTCCAAACTGTATTCTGCTCACTGAATAAAACTCTTTCAAACTTTGTCAGATAAAAATTATAAAGATCTGTTTCGCTGAAAAGACCTTCTATGTTGTTTCTAATAAAATTAATAATTTCTGTTCTGTTTGTAAATTTAAATGATAAAGACTTTTCACTTTCTTTTTTATAAACGTATCCATCATCACCAAACACATTTATAGAACTATATTTTCCGCTGGCATCTATAATATCAAAGTTCCTAGATATACCGCTTGAAGTTCTGTTTACTGCTTTTACTTTTAAAATATTTTGTGAACTGCTTAGAGGTGCAAGGTTATAATCTTCACCTGTAATCATTCTGTTTTGTGTATAATATTGTGCAGGGGCATTCTGTCTAATTTGATCGACAGTCTCTGTAGGAGTTGCAGTTGTAACTGTATATTGTAAACCTAAGCCAAGTGTTAAAGTATGAACTATGCCTGCTTTGTTGACATAATTTATATTAATAGAAATACCTTTCATTTCACTTGGTATAATAGAATACTGTAATCCATTACTAACTCTATAGAAAGTTCTAAAAGGTCCTTGTGGTAAATTTCCATACACACCGTCTGCAAAGATAATTTCTACTTTATCATTTTCTTGTGTGTTTAATGCATATATGTTTTTTACATTTCCGAATAAACTGTTAAATGCAATATTATTTCCATTTAAGGTGTTTACTTTTGTCCATTCACTTTCTTGGCCGCCGGCTGCATTTAATTGGAAAAGCCAAAAATCATCATTATTAATATTTTGTGCTTCTACTGAAACTGATTCATTAGTAGTAGGTGCAGTAATTGTAAAATCTGCAAGCTCTAAACTACCTTGGACAAATCTTAAAAAGAATCCTGTGTTTGCACTTCCTGGACCTTGTCCGTCCTGTCTATAAACAAATCCTAGTTGATTACCAGGCACAGGTGCTTCTTCATAAATTGATTCGGAATCTTTAAACGCTGTGCTAACAATTTCAAACGCCATATTACGCCCTGCAACATTTTTAGAATATGTAAACAATGGCACATCTGTTGTTGTTGTTTTAAATCTATATTGTTCGGTAGGAATACCTTGTATGATATCACTTCCTTCGCTTCTACCAAACTCTACGTTATCTGCCATAGCAGAATTTAATATTAAAGTAAATTGTTCTGCCCAATTTGTATTAGTAGGATCGTTCCATCTTACAGTTTGCTGAGCTAAATTTCTACCATTACTATCAATAATATCTTCAGTTGTGCTTACACTTGTAAACTTTAAAAGTCCATTAGCAGAAACATTACGCTTTGCATTGTAACTTAACATCTTAGCAATTCTAAGAACACTTTCTTTTCTTTCTGCTAGTTCAATAAAATTTTCTCTACTTGCAAGATCTATTCTGAAAGACAAACTTTGTCCTAGAAACGCAATTGCATCTATAAGAGCCAAATATTCAGAACTTTCAATGTAATCATTAAAATCTTCAGGATAATTTTCACGCAAATATGTTATCATTACCCTGCGTAGATTTTCAAAGTCATACGACTTAAAATCAGCATTTTTAAAGGTCTGATAGATACGTTTCCAGTCTTCGTTAAGAATTAGATTTGTTTGTCTATCTGTTGTGCTCATTGAATTTTCCTTGCTTTGTAATATTTAGCACTAATCATAAACTGCTTAGTTAATTGTGTTTGTATTTTTGTCAAAATCAAAGCTCATCCTTTCACTAATGTTAAATGGCAAATACACCATCTCTACCTCAACTCTCATACCAAACTCAGTAGAATCAACAGTAACAGCAGTAACATTAACTCTAGGGTCAAAATTAACAATGGCTTCTACATCTTTTGAAATAATGTTTTTTGTATCTTCAGTAAATGGTTCATAAATCATATCCCATATAACTGTTCCAAACGTAGGATTTTCTAATTTTTCACCCTTTCTAATGTAAAAGTGATTAATTATATCTTGCTTTACAAGATCTATATCGTAAAGTTTAAATCCTTTTGCTTTTTCTGAAGAAGAAAAGCCTTTATATGTAAACGTAGCAGTAGTTTGATTACCTACACTTGCTGTATTTTCTGCTACCTTTTTTTGATTATACAGTTTTGTCATCTATTCCTCCTCACCAACTTCTCTATCGGTATTTGTTTGATTTTGCAATGATGGCGCTAAGTTTTCGTGTTGCGGCCAAGGTTCGTGCATAGGAACCCTTTTCATTATAGATTTTATAGAACCTGACAAATATTTTCCATCTTTCCATACTAGTTTATAATCTGTAAAAATATTTGGGTGTGTTGATAGAGACGAAATACGATTACTATCTATTGCAACTTCTGCTTCTCTAGCCTGTGGTCCATTCATATGTATTTGTGGTGCAGTTTCTGTATGGTTTCCGCCACTTAGAATATCAGTTGTTCCGCCTGCTGTATATGCATTATTACCCGTTGTATTCAAATCTAGGTTTCCAGTAGTTTTGATTAATGTATCTCCATGAACTTTTAATTCATAATCATGCGGAGCAGCAATACCGTATCCTGTTGTTACTCTAGTGGATCCTATAACGCTTATGTCTAGATCACCATCAACTAATAG
>Ga0181568_10000245_pt1 | contig 47123 bp, 39 predicted proteins | sample 101ome_20_FD_133758 | JGI IMG/M metagenome (GOLD analysis project Ga0181568, IMG submission 133758) | Coastal salt marsh microbial communities from the Groves Creek Marsh, Skidaway Island, Georgia - 101404AT metaG (megahit assembly) | ecosystem: Environmental > Aquatic > Marine > Intertidal...
ATGTTTTGAGGAGTGCGCCGCTTCAACCAAATGGAATAGACGAACACGTAGAAGAGCACCGAAAATGCAGACCAAAAGGCTGCCTTGACACTTACCAAGAGAAACAAAGCAGAGCCCAAGAAGGCAATGATTGAACCGAACACAAGAGCGAATCTTGGTGTTGCGTGCCCGAGGGGAATCGGTCGGTTCATGGTGCGACGCATGTGGGGGTCGATGTCCGCATCGTACCACATGTTGATGGCGTTTGAGCCTCCCGCAGAAAGCGTGCCACCAACGACGGTGATGGAGGCCACAAAGAAGGTGTCCATCCATGTTCGTTGAACATCAATGGCCCCGTACCTCGCAAGCGTGTCGTGAATGATAATCGCGCACAGAGCCGTGACTTGAAGCAGAACAATGACTCTCAGTTTCATCAACTGCGTCATAACCTTGAACAGGCCCGGTGATGCGACGGAGGAAGCGTCGGCTTCGCTCATTCTTGCTCAACCCCATCGCCTGCTGCCTTGACTTTGAGACCCGAAGCATCGAGGACATCTCCACCATACCGAGCAAAACGAGCACTAAATGTGGTGTGAACAGCGGCCAAGAACGCAGAAACGCCCACCACCAAGTGGAGAAGCGAAAGCCATTCGGGGAAATCCCCTACCTTTGCGAACACGATGTAAGAACCCCCGACCACCACGTTGAGCATCCACAAACCAGCGGTAATTTCTGCCGACCGGAGAATGGCAGCGCTGCCTCCTTGGTTTTCGGCGGACATTCGCATGTTGCTGATGCTCAAGACCAAGACAAGCCCCACAATCAACGCCCCAAACCGATGAATCATTTGAATGAAAATACCAGGACCATCAAGCGATGGAAGGAAGGAGCCTTGGCATTTTGGCCATCCATTGGGGAAGCCAACCGAGCAACTCTGGTTGTATTGTCCCCCTGCCGATGAAGAAACCCATGCGCCCAGGACAAGAAGGAGCCCAACAGCCGCAGTGATGCCATAAATTCGCTTCATATGAGCCTCAAGGAAGCTTAGCGGTGTTGTCATTATCTCCCACTGGGCACCTTCACGGAGTCGCATGGCCATGTATTGCCACATCAACCCGGCCGTGAATACGCAAGCCAGGGAGAGGTGGAGGGCGACCGTCCAATCGGCGTTGTCAAAGAGGACCGTGACAAAACCCGCCGCCCCTTGAATCAACAACATGACGGCCGAGAACACGGCGACTCTCGAAACCGGAACCCCGTATACCGTTTCTTGACGCCGAGTCATGACGACGTTGAGAAGAATGGGGACAGCGATGATACCGACCAGCAATCGGTGAAACCATTCGACAAAGATTTGGAAAACGGTGTATCGGTGGTCAGGGCCCCTCGAATCGACTTGGTCGGGATTCGCCGTCCAGTAAGCCGCTTGATCTTCTTCGGAGACAACAAAGTGCCAGGTGCCAAAGCACGTTGGCCATTCAGGACACGATTCGCCGGCATCGTTGATTCGGATGGAACCACCAACCACAACGATGAGCAAGGCCATGACCACAAGAAGAAGAGGCAGGGCAGACGGCCGACGCCACCATGAAGCCTCCATGGAAGGATGTGAGAGCAGACCCCTTTTGAACAAATGCCTCGCCCCCTGTGCATGGGTTCCCAACGGTTGAGGACAATGGTAGCCCTACTCACGCTGGTGTTGTTCTCCAGCACCACGCTTGCAGAAGCAGAGCAAAATGACGCTGAGGAGGGACAGAGCGGTTCTTTGATCGATACCCGTGTCGTTCCCGCATCGTGTTTCATGAACGCAACGTGCGACATCACGCAACCGGCTCACTTGGTGGAATACTTTAGTGCAGATTGGTGTGAACCTTGTGAGCAAGTCTCTGAGCAACTCAAAACGTTGGATTCAAATCAAACAACGGTCTTGCAACATCACGCATCTCCAGTGGATGAAACGTTCCTTTCCGAATCCAAACTAAAATTTGAGCAAGAATACAGGTTGTTGTTCATTCCTTCGTTGGTGGTCGACGGTTCACATCTCTTGACCGGCACGCGTCAGGCCATGGATTTGGAACATGTCTTGAACAACTCAACAGAGCCCTCATCAGCTCTTGATTCTCTCTCGGCATCCGGCCACAACCTCTTCTGGGATCACGAACTTGAAGGCGAAGTACGCATGTGGTATGCGGAGCCCACCCCCCATTCAGAACGTGACACAATTCATCCTTTTTTGGCTCGAACCATGCTTCATACCAACGCATCCACGGGTGTTCTCTCCGTGGAAGCCATTGACATCAAGGCCGAGGGCTTCTTTGTTGTGATGCTTGAACACCCCGGTGTAAAATCGCTGACCGTGGCGTCACAAGCACCAACGGGTTCCATGGATTTGAGCGAGAGCGAAGAGGCAAACTCCAGCAGCGGACAGACCTCTTCCACTCCGGAATTCCTTGTCATCGGGATCACCCTTGCTTTGGTGCTGATGGTGCTTCCGGCTCTGGGCATCCACCGTTCGCTTATGGGACCCTCCAAGCAGGACCCACTCGACAAAGCACTGGCTGAAGAGTGAGGTAGGTTCAAAAAGAGTCGCCATGTCGGCCAAATGCGAAAGCCTCGCATGTGATTGATATGGTCAAGCCAGCACGCCAACACACTCGCTTTGAACGCGCTCGAATTATCGGTGCCCGCGCACTCCAAATTGGAATGGGTGCACCACTCTACGCAACGGAAGAAGTACTTCGTGAGCAGTTCAGAGATGAACTCGTTTCCCTGTACGGCCTTGAAGAGGCCTCCATCCGATTTGTGCTTGACCCGCTCAAAATCGCCCTCTACGAATACGAGAACCATCTCATCCCTATCGACATTGACCCTCACGAGTCTTGAGCGTCGGATGAGAAACCATAGAACTCAGCCTGCTCAACATCAGGGAGCGCTGTTCGCTTTACCAAGAGCGTGCGTACAGCCCACAAGTCAACAAAAACCCTGTATTTGGTCGTTGCATCGAGATAATCAACACCGCTTGAGCCACCTGTCCCCATCCTTCTTCCGATCATGCGTTCAACCATGCGTGCGTGATGGGTTCTGAACAAGAGCATCGACTGCTCCAATTCAACAAAACTGTCGACGAGTCTTCGAGGCCAAGAGAGCAGAGGAAGGTCTCTGTAGGATTCTATGAACAACAACCCTGCTCGACCGCGATGGACCCCTCCATCAGGCATCAAGAAATCACGTGCACCATCAATGCCGGATTGAATTCGTGGGCGGATGGTGGCCTCATCGCCATGCCCAATGCTGACCATGTGGGCCAACACTTCCTCACCGTGATCGACCATGGATTGGATATGTGCCTGGACATAGGCATGCACCACATCGTCATCCCCTTCTGCACCCGGTGAGGAGCCGTGAATAGGCGTGCGGGAAAGCCATGCTGACAGCGCGTCGTTCAGCGAAGGTTGGGCGTGGGTGTGCTCAAAGTCCTCCATAGCCTGCTTCGAAACTTTCCCTTCTTGACTCAATTTCTTCATGTGAGCCAAGGGGTCCATGCCCCCCACGCGTTGTTCTTGTTCAAGGCCCAGCAACACTTCCAACTCCCGCATTTGCCAGGACTCGAAACCAGAGGAGGTGCCCAATCGGTCACGGAACGCGAGAAAATCTTGCGGAGAAAGGGTTTCCATCACCTTCCATTGGTCTGCGAGGAGGCGGAAAATTTCGCTGACACGCTCCAGATGGCGAACGATGGTCGGGATGTCCGACTCCGCCACATGAGGCGCAAGCAGCGCTGTCCTTGCCTCTTTAAGTTCCCTCAGCACCAGTTTGAACCACAATTCAAAGGCCTGATGGACGATAATGAAATGCAATTCATCGTTTGAAGGAGCGGGAGAATACCCTTCAGGACCGTCCTGTAGATTGAGCAGATCATCAAGGCGGAGGTAGCCACCGTAGGTCATTCGCACGGGAGAAGGGGCGTCTGCCATGCACCAACGAGGGGAAGAAACCACATGAATGCTTCACCTCAAAGAAGGTCATCGTGAGGCTGGTTGGACGGGCATGAGATGCACGTTTCGGCGTGAAGATCAACCAATCCGTATCGGATAGATTCAATCCTGTCGGACATAATACTCATAGAGCGATTACAAAACCCCTCCATATGGGCGTACCCTTCTCTACGGTGCAAGATTGGTTGCAAGGGTACGACAAAGACGCCATCACCATCGGCGTTGTTGCTTCCCATTCGTCCCTTCAAATCCTCCACGGCGCACGACAGGAAGGGTTTCGCACGCTCGGCATTGCCGTCGGTGAAAACCGACGACGTTTCTACAAAGCCTTTCCCGGAGCCGACCCCGACGAGTGGTTGATGCTCGAAGACTACCGAGAGATGCTCGACCATGCAGAGTGGTTCCGAGAGAAGAACGTCATCATTGTCCCCCACGGCTCGCTCGTCGAGTATCTTGGAGCCAACAACTTCCGGAATCTTGAGGTCCCAACCTTTGGCAACCGGAACATCCTGCACTGGGAAAGCAGTCGCGCCCTCCAGCGCCAATGGCTCGAAGACGGTGGTTGCACCATGCCATCGGTCATCGAAGACCCTCACAACATTGCAGGGCCCGTGATCGTCAAGTATGCTGGAGCAAAAGGCGGACGAGGCTATTTCATAGCGCGTGATTACAGAGATTTCAGAAGAAACGTGGACATTGAAGAAGAGTTCACGATTCAGGAATATGTTCTTGGTTGTCGCTATTATCTCCACTTCTTCTTTGACCCAACCGCAGAAGACGGATACCAAGTCCAGGGAAGAGGAGCGCACGCTGGCAAGAATTTGGGCCGATTGGAATTGCTTTCAATGGACCGAAGAGACGAAAGCAACGTCGATGAGTTCTACAAACTCGGTTCACTTCGTGACCTGCGCGAAATGTCTCTCGAGCCTTCGTTTGTGGTCACGGGAAATCAACCCGTTGTTATTCGTGAGTCCCTTTTGCCCCGAGCCTTTGAAATGGCAGAGGGCACTGTAGCCGCCTCCTACAATCTTGAGGAGGGCTCTCGAGGGATGTTGGGGCCGTTCTGTTTGGAAACCATCGTGACCGACCAATTGGAATTCAAGGTGTTTGAAATCAGCGCAAGAATTGTTGCTGGTTCAAACCCCTTCATTGGAGGTTCTCCTTACTCGGATATCAACGAACGCTTCATGTCAACCGGCCGACGAATCGCTCGCTCCATACGAAACGCACTGGACAACGACCGTCTCGGCGATATTATCTCGTGAGGTCACTCATCACCGGAGAGTGCATCCAAGTCTGGTGCAGAGGGAAGGGCATCATGGTCATCGGATGTGTCTTCATCGGCCACAGTTTCTTCAGCACCCTGCTCCTCAGTTGGCTTGGCTTTATCGGAGGAATTGATACCTTGTTGAGCCATCTCGAGTTCTGCTTCTAGTTCTCGCTTTCGGGCCTCACGCTCCTCGGGGGACGGAAGGGTGAATTCTGCAACAAGCATGATGGGGTCGCCGGTTGACAACTCGCCGTTGTACTCGAAGGGATCTCCTCCTTGATTCACGATGACTTGGAATTTGGTCGGGTCCTTGCTCTTGCGCTTGTCGTGCTTTTTGTAGTGGTGAACATAGACTTGATATTTCCCTGCAGGGGCCTTTCCATCTTCCCAAAACACGTTTTCAACGGGTTTACGAGTCTCGGCACGAACGTTGGCATCAACATCGAGCTCGCCGCCGCAAGCCGATTTCTTGTTGCCGCCGTGAATACGCTCACCCGACGGGCAAACAACGTGCAGGTCAAGGTCGTTGTAGTTGTTCCACATCAGCGAAATTTGAACATCTGAGGACTGAGCCCCTTCTCGCTCGAGACGTGCTTTCAATTCGGACATCGCACGCTGAGCAGCCTGTCGGGACTCAAGCATTTCTTGTTCTCGTGCGGCCTCAATTTCTGCAAGACGCTCTGCTTCAGCGGCTTGGAGTTCTGCTTGACGCTGTTCCTCGATTTCTGCCATCGTGTCCTGTGCCTCAGGAACATCAACGCCTGCCATCCGTAGTTCGTTCTCAAGTTCCTGGCGACGGCGCGCCCGCTCCTCAGGCGACGGAAGGTCAAACTCCGCCACGAGCATGATTGGATCGCCCATTGAAAGTTCACCGTTGTACTCGTAGGGTTCCCCGCCTTGGTTCACAATGACTTGGAACTTGGTCGGATCTTTGCTGCGTCGCTTCTTGTGCTTCTTGTAGTAGTGGACATAGACCTGATATTTTCCTGCAGGAGCCTTCCCCTCCTCCCAAAACACGTTCTCAACGGGTTTGCGAGTCTCTGCACGCACGTTGGCGTCGACATCCAATTCCCCGCCGCAGTCAGATTTCTTGTTGCCACCGTGGATACGTTCTCCAGATGGACATACAACATGGAGGTCAAGGTCGTTGTAGTTGTTCCACATCAATGAAATTTGAACATCTGAAGATTTTGCGCCCTCACGCTCGAGACGAGCACGGAGCTCCGACATCGCCCGCTGAGCGGCTTCCCTTGACTCAAGCATCTCTTGTTCTCGGGCTGCTTCAATTTCCGCCTGTCGTTGTGCTTCTGCCTCTGCCAATTCCGTTTGTCGCTCTGCCTCACGCTCTGCGGCCAAACGGGCTTCCTCTGCTTCGCGCTCTTGCGCTCGACGGTCAGCATCTTCTTGCTCTTTGAGCAATGCTTCTTCCTGTTGCGCTCGCAAACGCTCAGCCTCAAGTTCCCGTTGGCGGCGAGCCTCTTCTTCTGCTTCTTCTTGGGCCTGGCGACGCTCGTTGAACCGTTGTTCGGCCAGGTCTCTGTCACCCTGGTTTTGTTGACGAAGCATGTCTTGAATCGATGCTAACTTACGGTCAAGGTTCTTTTTCGCTTTACCGAACCCCATGCCCGAATGTTGTTGCATCAACCCTTCGGCATTCATGCCGCTTTGGATATTGACTTGGGCTTCCCTGCGCATCACAATAAACAGCAAGCCCAGGGCAAATGCACCTCCGAGAGCAGCGGTGAGGACATAATCTGCGAAGGGCATGTTCCTTTCCATACCGAACTACCACTTGAAACATACGCTGGGGCCCTGATGCACCCGAAGATGAACGGCGATAGATACAACAAGGACAGTGCGCATGGAAAGGGCATGCGTGAGGTGACCCTCAGATGGGAGCGAGAGGCCCTTGCTGGAACTTCAATGGCTGAACTGGACAAAGTGGTCCAACGTCTTTCCATTATGGGTAATCTGCTCATCACTCCCGAAGGTATTCGCCAAATCCTTTCACCGGTCTATCGGGAGGGAAAAGGTCCCAGCGACCTTGATGCATTGGATTTTTTATCGGTTGAACAAAAACTGGTTGAGCGGGAAGGAAACGCCATCGTGGCCTTCAACAGTCATCCTCTTGTCCGATTGGCGACAAACACAGAGAACATCCACATTCTCGTGCCTTGTGATTTCGAAGACGGAAACTTCACCATCACGGTGCGTGGTCTGCCGAAGGCTGTTGCTGGTTTTGTACGGCTCAGTGAGGCGATTGTGCCCCCCGCAAGCGTTCGGGTAAAGACGCTTTCCGATTCGAAGGATGACCTCAGAGAAACCTTCACACAGCGGCAGCTTGAGTGCTTTGAATTGGCGGCCAAACACGGCTATTATGAAACACCAAAACAAATCACGATCCAAGGGCTTGCTGAGGTCATGGGCATTGCTCGCTCGACTTACCAGGAGCACCTCAACGCCGCTGAAGAGCTCGCTTTGCACTGGCTATCCCAGAACATGTCGTAAACGATTGAGAAACAAACCTTTGATGAAGAAGGCGACGTCGGCCATCCATGGACAAAGCCCAGCGCTTGGCCAGGCTTTTGCCGAACAATCGCGGCGTCTGGATTCCCATTGACCACGGTGCCTCGGATTATCCAAACCCCGGCCTTGAGGACCTCGATGGGCTGATTCGCCAACTCATTGCAGGGGGCGTTGATGTCATCCTGGCACAGAAAGGCATCGTGAACCACTACGCTCATCTTTGCGAAGGCACGAACACCAACATGGTCATCCACTACTCTGTGTCCACTCGGCACGCAGGACCGGACAGCAACAACAAGGTGTTGGTTGGCCATGCTGACGAAACACTGAGCAGGGGGGGCTTGGGCGTTTCCTGTCAAGTCAACATGGGAAGCGAACATGAAGCAGAAATGATCGAGCGCATGGGTGAACTTAACCGCCAAGCACATCATCAGGGTCTGCCCGCTTTCGGGATGGTTTATGCGCGAGGCCCGCACCTCAACCCTGTCAAAGACGACCCTACGAAGGGACAAGCTCATGCTGTCCGGCTTGCGTTTGAATTGGGCTGCGACGCCGCAAAAACAACGTGGACCGGAGACAAAGAATCCTTTGCTTTGGTGACGCAAGCCGCTCCGATTCCCACATTGGTGGCAGGCGGGCCAGCCACGAACGACAGTTTTGCCGTCCTTGAGATGGTTCATGCCGCCGTGGAGGCGGGTGCTGCAGGCGTGTGTATGGGCCGTCAAGTCTTCGCACACGAGCATCCAGAACGCATGGCCAAGGCTTTGGTTGCGATTGTTCATCATGGAGCGACTCCACAAGATGCCTTGAAAGCGAACGATTTGTAGGTGGCAATATGGAAATCTGGCTCCGACTTGCGGCTGGAGAGGACCCTGTTGATGGAGGCATGGCCGACCGCTATTGGAGCGAAACAGAAGGCCATTTGAACACACAGGATGGGGTCCTGAAGGGGCCTGATGGTGTCATGGGCGCCCACATTGCCATTGCAGACGGCCATTCGCAACAGGAGGGGTTGGCCTTCATTGGCACCGTGGATTGGATTTTGGTAGAATGTGAAACATGGTCGATGATACCTCTTGAGAACCTCATCTCGGCCCGAACAGGAAGCCATACAAAAATTGCTGCTGCCATCACGACACCTCTGGAGGCTCAAGGTGCCGGCTTTGCTTTGCAAGAAGGTGTAGACGCCTTGGTGATTCCAAACGACATCGCTATGGTGGAGGCAGCGTTGAGTGTCAAGGCGCAACGACACGAAGAAGTCGGGGGGGAACCGGTCCAATTGAATGAGGAGAAAGAACTTGTTTTGGCATCGATGGCCGTTACCGCCGTGGAACAGGCGGGAGTAGGGGACCGTTATTGTCTTGATTTTCTCTCCCTCTTTTCGCAAGGAGAAGGAATCCTCGTCGGCTCTTCCGCCGCATCGCTTGTGTTGGTTCACAGCGAGACGATCCCCTCCACGTTTGTACCGACCAGACCGTTTCGTGTCAACGCAGGTGCTCCGCATTCCTATGTGCTCATGGCCGATGGTTCGACGAAATACATCGCCGAATTGGTATCGGGAGACGAGGTGTTGGCGGTTTCCGCAGAGGGGGTCTCGAGAAAAGTGGTTCTCGGAAGAAGCAAGATTGAACAGCGCCCGATGCTGAAAATTTCGTACGTTTTGCAGGAAAAAATCGGTCGGAAGGCTAATGAATCTCATGTCTACCTTCAACAAGCAGAAACGGTCCGATTGATAACCGACTTGCCCGATGCCTGCTCCGTCACCGAACTCAAGGTGAGCCAAGCCATCCTCGGGTGGACGGACCATGGTGCTCGGCACCTTGGACAACCAATTGGAGGCCACGTTTTGGAACGGTGAAGAGATGGCGGTTTTGGGCAAGGGGTCAGCACACGGCGCCTGCAGTTTGCTGCATGCTGCCGCTCTTGGCTACGGAGCGTGTGTGGCACTCGATCTTCCCCTCACCGTGCGCCTTCTTGACCGTCCAAGTAAACGTGAAGTGGTCGATCCGGATGATGTGCTCCAGCACCTCATTGAAGCATGGGTCAACGAACAACATCCACTCCCTGTTGGATTTGAAATCGAAGACCTTCATTGGGGAGTCAATTCAAAAATTCCCCCAAAACAGGGGCTCAAATCTTCTGCCGCAACTTGCATCGCTGGACTACGGGCCCTGTGCAACGCCACCGACACCCATCTCGAACCTCACGAACTGGTTCACCTCGCTGCGCAAGCCCAACTTGCGGCTGGCGTATCCCTCACAGGTTCCATCGATGATGCATGGGGGTGCATGACGGCAGGATGGAAACTTGTTGATGTTCAAGCACCCATTTCAGAGGGAGTCCTTATGGAAAACGACGACCTGTCACCCGATGATTGGACGGTCCTGTTGGTCCTGCGTGAGCCGAGAACCCAGCAACCGACCCTGGAAGATTTCGCCCCTCATATCAATGCGTTTCAACAGGCCTTGGATGCAATCCAAACCGGCAACGCACTTGTCGCCATGACATGGAACGGACGTGGCATGGCAGCGGTACTTCGTGACATTGAGGGTCGGAAGATGACCAATGATTCGTTCATGAACAGTGCCCGAGCGGCCGGTATCTCTGGTTCCGGACCAGCATTGGCGATTGTCATACCGAAGCAACAACAACCCACGGTCGAGCGAATCAAATCATGGTATTCCACTCGTCACAGCAACGTTGAGATTATCGAAACTTCCTTTCTTTCTTCGGATGTTGATGACGAATTGGAGTGAACACCTTCTAAAAGGGCGGGGAAGTCCAAAACCCCGTTGAACCATGCAGATGCGCCTTGGTGAAGCTCTGCGTGTTACCCTCACTGGGTCGAGTCACGGACCGTTTGTTGGAGCACTCGTTGAAGGAATGCCAAAAGGCATCGCCGTTGATTCCTCTTCCGTTGCAGAGGCAATGGCACTTCGAAAAACGGGCGGAGTCTACAGCAGTAAGCGGAAAGAAACGGACGAAGTTGTGTGGTGCAAAGGCGTCCAAGACGGTATGACGACCGGGGCGACGATCGAACTTCAAATCGCCAACAACGATGCTCGTTCATCCGATTACAGTTTCCTTCCAGACCACCCGCGCCCGGGCCATCAAGACATGGTGATGATGAAGCGGACAAAGGGCGAAGCCGACTTGCGGGGTGGAGGGACATCGAGCGCAAGGATGACCGCCCCCCTGGTTGCTGTGGCAGCTCTCCTGCGCCCGTGGCTGCAGGAAATGGGCGTATCGGTTGAAGCACATCTCGGTGCTGTGGGAGAGGTCAATGCAAGACCTCTCGACGCGTGCCCTCAGCGATGGGCAAGTGAAACATGCGAGCAACTCCGCTGCAGAGACCCGGAAGCCGCAGAAAAAATGGCGGCGCTCATCGATGCCACTCGCCGCGAACGCGATTCCATCGGTTCACGGGTTGATGTGGCCATCCTCGGCGTCCCTCTGGGTGTTGGCGAGCCGTGGTTTGACGGCCTTGAGCCTGCACTCGCTCGGGCGATGATGGCGATTCCTGCTGCGAGAGGAGTTGAATTTGGCCATGGCTTCGGTGTCCAAACCATGCGAGGAAGCGAACACAATTCACCGTGGGGGGGCTCATCGGAGAAACCCGTGCTTGAGGGAGAACAACCCGACGGAGCTTTGGCCGGTCTAGCAACCGGAGCACCAATCGTGGTTCGGTTGGCGCTCAAACCACCGTCCAGCATCCCGAGGGAGCAGCACACTCTGAACTTGAAGACCAATCAACAGGAACCGCTGGTGGTCAAAGGGAGACACGACCCTGTGCTCGGACCCCGTGGAGTGGCTGTGGCCGAGGCGATGGCTGTTCTCGTTGTCTCTGATTTGATGATTCGAGGAGGTTTCACAGATGCATGACGCCCCAGAAGTTCACAAATTTGGAGGCTCCTGCCTGAGGGATGCCTCCGACCTCGAGCGTATTGCCCACATAGTTCTTGAAGCAGAAGGACCGATTGTGGTGGTGGTTTCTGCCCTCTGGGGAACCACCGACCGATTGATGCGAGCGGCGAAAGACCCCCGATATGCGGGGCGTTTGGTGAACGATCTTGCGAGCCATCACCTTCGCTTTGCTCCTTCGCTTGTTCATTCAGACCTGAACGAAATTTTCCAGCGTGTCTTGATGGGCATCGAAGAAGCGCTGGCTGCCCTTGCCACGGATCGCTCAGACATCCAAGCCTACAACCGATTGTTAGCGGCAGGTGAACGTCTCTCTGCACTCGTGATTGCCCATCACCTGTCTCAACAAGGAGTCCCTGCACACCCATTGGGTGCTGAGGACGTGGGACTGTGTTTGGACGGCGTGGAAAACGCCCGCACGGTGGACCTCGAACGCTCTGCAGAACGCTTGGACCGGGATGCCTTCCACGGCGTTCCCGTCGTAACAGGTTGGTTCGGAGAAGGAACCGACGGCAACATCGCCCTACTGGGGAGAGGAGGAAGCGACCACACCGCAACGGCGCTTGCTGCTTTGTTGAGCGCTCAACGCGTGGTGTTGTGGAAAGATGTCATGGGGATTTATCCCGTTAATCCACGTTGGGGAGTTACTTCGCCCCCAATCTCCTATTTGGGTTATGGCGAGGCCATTGAGTTTGCCAACGCTGATGCAACCATTATCCACCCTGCAACCGTTGAGCCCGTGTATGCCATCGGCATTCCTATCGAGATTCGCCACCTCTCCGGATACGGCGAGAGCAACATGAAAACCACCATTGGGCCAGATATTGAAGGCCCTTCCATGGTCAAAGGTGTGGCTTGCATACCTCGCGTGTGTTGCATTGACGTGAGCGTCAAGTATTCCGGAGATGTGGTAGCAGATCTCAGCGAGTTGATCCAGGCCCTCAAATCTGAAGACATCCGTATTTGCTCGTTTGAAACAACGCCCTCACGTTGGCGGTTTGTCCTTCCACAGCATGACGTGAAGAAGGCCGTTGACATCATCAAACGCTTAGAAGAGAACATCTCGTACACGTACTACGCAGCCATGCTCTCGTTCATCGGATGCAGGGATGTGCATGTCTTGCATGAACTTCTTGGGGCTCAGAACGGTCTTGAAAGCGACACCGTCCATGTTTCCACGTCGTCGACGCACATCTTGACGCAGCGGGTTGACATCTCAAGCATGCTCGACGAGTTGGTCGCAAAAATGAGCGTCATGAAGAACTGATGCTCACTCAGCCTGGCGTTCTCGGAATCGCTGAAGGTGGGTGGGGAGATTCAATCCAAAGAGGACACCCACCGTGATGAACACGAACAGCGTTCCCAAGGCCACACCATACACAGAGGTGAGTTCGACGGATTCCCTCATCCGAAGCGCCGTATCTCCTGAAAACAGCCCCACAACGGCTGGCAAAATGGTGTTGGCAGAAAGAACAAACCAAGCCAGCAAAGTTGCGAGAATGGGGTTGATGACCAACGAGCGGTGGTATTTGGCAACGATTTTCTTCGGGTTCATCACGTAGACTTCGTTGGTTCGAATGCTGGTATCAAGCATTGAATAGCGAATGACGCCATTGCTGAGTTCGAAGTACATGATCAAAAGAACCGAGTACACCACCACCAAGATGGACAGCATGGTTGGATTGTCTTGAAGACCAAAGAGGTCGTTTGAGAGAGCGGTCTTGGAAGATGCGAAGCGCAAAATGGCGAGAATGAACAAGAGATTGCTTCCCAAAGAGAGGCGGGCGTCTCGCTTGAAGGTACCCATGAAACCGAGAACGGTCGCCCCACCGATGACCACCAGTTGCATGACGTTGGCAAAACCAAGACTTCCCGTGAGGATGTACCACATCGTCCCTTGTGGTGGAGAGATGATGTAGGTGAGGAAGGCGAGGGCCACCAACACACCGTACACCCCAATCTGAAGATTCTGAACCATCTTATCGGGGGGCAAGAACTTCATCTTCGGGACCAACGGACCACCGAGCAAACTCTCGATAAACGACGGGATCTCAACGGTGGGGATGGCATCCTTCGGGATTTCGCTGCCTGCCCCAACTTGGCCAGCGGCCTTCTTTCGGGAAGGAGCTGACGAACGAACCGTCTTTCCGTCATACAGGTGGGATGTGTCTGCCGATGGCTTGTTAATCGTCATCTTCTCACCTCAGAATCCTCGTGCTCCTGCTAGAGCAGTGGAGAGCAACATGTCAGGCTCCCAATCCATGATGTTTACACCTAGACCTCGTAGTTCGCCGATGAGCACGTCTCGTTCGGTCTTCATGACCTCGTAGCCGGTTCGGTCGATGCGCTTGGCATCAAATTCAAATTCCAGCGACGAAGGCGAGAGCACCGTCACATCGAAGTCACGGGCACGGAAGTCCCGCAGGGCATTGACGATAGTCGGGTCGTCTTCGAGGTTGGACAAGAAGATGATCGGACTTCCTTTGTTTATGTGGGGCAAGATGCGGTTAACAACGACCTGCAACGGAATGTTGCCACGAGCAACGGCCCCGGCAAGTTTGGTCAAGATCACGTAGAGCTGCTTCTTTCCAGTGTCACGGTCAACACTCACCACTTCATCACCGTAGACGATGACACCAACGGAGTCACGACGTCCGAGGAAATACTTCGCAAGGGAAGCGGCGGCTCGCGTAGAATACACAAGGGCGTTGCGGGAAACGGGACCTGTTTCGGCAACCGCTCGGGAATCCACGATGATGATCACGTCGGACACAGCGTCGCGCTCCCGCTCATTGACCATCAGTTTACCAGAACGTGCGTATGCGGACCAGTTGATGGCACGGAACGAATCGCCCTCAAAGTACTCACGGAGCGAGTAAAACTCTGAACCGGGTCCAGGTTGTCGAATGTTGACGGCTCCAGTGAAGATTTTGGGGACGCGGGACTTGACGAAGGTCTCTTTCAAGTCCTCCATCTTGGGGAACACAAGGAAATCGTTGTAGACATGCAATTCCTTTTCCTTGTGGAACAAGCCAAACGCATCTTGAATTCGAACCGTGACCGGGCCGAGGCTGTAGAAGCCTCGTAGCGGACACTCGACCGTGTACTCAATGAAGGTCTCTCGGCGTGGGCCGAGTTCCATCAAGATGTAGTTGGCACCTTCCTTGATTCGCATCACTTCAGGCACACGGTCTCGAACTTCCAGAATCTTCGGAAGCGATGAGGTGTTTTGCATCCTCAACGTCACGTTCAGTTCACCGTCTTCAAACATGCGAGCGCTTGACAGCTTTCTCATGGCGACAACGTTGCCCAAAGCAACGCCTTCTTCTCCAGTCCATTCCTCTGCTCGTCGTCCGCTCGACGCGACATCCGCATGGTTCCCAAGGAGTGCAGCCCATGTGAGGAACACGAAGATGACCACGGCAATTGTGACGAGTTGGGTGTTTCGGAGCGTGAGGCCAAGCAGATACATGGCAACAGCTAGGCTGCCAAGCATGGCTGACTTACGACTCCACATGTTTGATTCACCTCGTTATCGGTTGTTCAACTCAAACCGTTGGCACAGGGACTTCTCGCAAGATGGTCTGGATGACTTCTCCTGCTTCGAGACCCTTGATTTGGTGCTCGGGTTTCAAGATGATACGGTGAGCGATAGCAAGTTCGGCGATGGCCTTGACGTCGTCTGGAGTGACGAAGTCACGGCCACGGAGTGCTGCTGCTGCGCGAGACGTCTTGAGCAAAGCCTGTGAACCACGAGGTGAAGCGCCGACGAGAACACGAGGGTCTTCACGGGTTCGGGACACAATTTCAACCATGTACATGCGCAGTGCAGGGTCAACGTAGACATCCTCACAGGCTTGCTGCATGGCGATCACACGAGCAGGGTCGGTGATAACGTCAACATCGACAGCGTCCTTTCCACGACTGATACGGCGGGCGAGGATTTCGTCCTCGTCAGCACGGTCAGGATATCCGACGGACATCTTGAACATGAAACGGTCAAGCTGTGCTTCGGGAAGTGGGTAGGTACCTTCCTGTTCGACTGGGTTTTGCGTAGCCATAACGATAAACGGAGCTGGCAACTTGTGGGTCACCGTACCGATGGTCACTTGCTTCTCTTGCATAGCCTCAAGCAGTGCTGCTTGTGTCTTTGGCGGTGCACGGTTAATCTCGTCAGCGAGGAGGAGATTACAGAAAAGGGGACCTGGCTTGAACGTAAACTCGCCCTTCTTGGCGTCGTAGATGTTCGTACCGGTGATGTCAGCGGGAAGCAAGTCAGGCGTGAACTGAACACGCTTGAAGTCACAACCAAGCGCATCGGCAAAGGTGTTGGTCATCAACGTCTTGGCCAAACCGGGGTAGTCCTCGAAGAGGAGGTTTCCGTTGGATAGAATGTTGATCAACACGTTGTCGATGACGTGTGACTTACCGATAATGACCTTCTGGACTTCGGCTGAGATCGCTTGCGCAATCGCACCGACGGCCTTGAGGCGCTCTCGGACTTCTGGGGTACTCTGGTGCTTCGGCTGAGCCGGAGCGGCCGGTGCTGCAGGCGCAACGGGTGCGGCAGGTGCTGCTGGAGCCACGGGTGCGGCAGGGGCAGCAGGAGCCACAGGTGCTGCGGGCGCTGCAGGTACAGGCGCGGGCGGGGCTGCTGGGGGTGCTGGGGGTTGCATGTCTTATCCTCCTTGTTTCAATTTCCCCAACGACGTATGTGAGGAATCAACTCCCTCAGCTCATCGTTGGAGTAGGCACGGTTTGAACTGACCAGTTCAACCAATCGGGGCTCGCGAATCATTTGCATGATCTCCGCGGGAGACTTACGGGCGAACTCGTCGCGCGTCAAGTCGTTGAAGTTGCGAACCTTGGAGAGGAAAGCCTCTCGGGTTCGCCGTTGGTATTGAGAGGGGTCCAACTTGGTTGGACGCTCCCTGAATCGCGTCAAATCAAAGACATGACGCCAATTTTCTTTCTCGGGCACCACCATGATGGCGATGGCCAAGAGGGCGAAGAGATTCAAGATGATGAGCCACTTCAGTACGGCATCGCTGGTGAGCAACACGATTGCACCCAGGGCTTCCGTAAAGGGCATGGACAGTGCACTGGAGACGTGACGGCTCTCATCGAAGACGATGTTGTACGAGTCTGCGTTACGGGAGATGGTGGTGGACATTTCGTCATTGTCGAATTCCATCATGTCGTAAATGAGGGCCTCAAAGAAGAATGCATTTCCTCGCCAGGTCGTATCGCCAAGCCCGTTGTTCAAGCCCTCTGAATCCGTGTCCCAGCACATATGACCGTGTTGGATGTAAAGCGGGGAGTCGCACTGTTCTTTGCCGGTTTCCTGAGCAACGTCTTGGTCCCAAAGGTGATTGGCGAGGACGGAATGGTCAGAGATGAACACAATGCTGCCCGTGGCGCCAATTTCACCAATGCCGCCTCCGTCGGCAACCTTCCGCTGGTCCAGAACGGTCTGACCAGGGTAGTCAATGCGAATGATAAGGCCCGTTTCGCCCTCGCCGAGCGTTGGGTTGGATTCTCCTTTACCAGCGTCAATTTCAGCGGAAGTCGAGGCTGCTGCCAGGACGTGGACGTTGCGGCCCGTGTCCGCTTGGTCATCGAGGACCTGAATGGCCGTGGGCCGGTGGAACAGAACAGGGATGCGGCAGTTGTCAACAAGTTGGGATGACACCGCTGTCTCCGAACAAGGTACGGCCTTTTCGTCACCCATCGTGGTCACGTCACGGGTCACGCTCGCCACCGACCAGATCTTGCGAGTATCAGGTGAGATTCGGGTGCCATCGTCGGCGGTAACTTCGTAATAGCGACCCGTGTTGATGTCGTCCCTGATGGGTGAATCAAAGTATTTCACGCCAAATTCCTCTGCAACGAGTTGGGCGTTGGTTGAGTTTGAGGCAAGGATGACTTTACCGGCGCGCTTGGTAACGAAATCGTGAAGAGCGGCTGCTTCAGCAGCGTCAAAGGGCTTCTCGGGTGCTGCAATGACCAACATGGTTCGGTGTGGGTTCTGCCAGTCGTTGACCAGCATCGGCGTCGACATGGTGTTGGCGATATTGAATCTTGATTCGTCAAGTCCTTCTCGCATCAGCGTCAATTGTTGGTCGGCGTATTCACCGTCGTTCTGGTAGGGAGAAAAGACCGTAGTTTTCCCAGCGGAAACAACGGCGATAACGAGGGTTGCGATGGCAACCGATGCGATCAAACCGACCATGAGCCATGCTTCAAGGCTCAAACCAGTTTTTTCGCTATCTGCCATGCTTTTACCTCCAGTTGCCGAATGAAAACGACAGATTTACATCCTTCGGAGACACATTCCACACATAATAGTTGCTCAACAATGGGCAGGGCAATCCATCGCTTTTCATTCCATAGCGGGCTTCTTTTCTGCGAAAAAATTCCGCCCAAATCAAGCAAAAATTACACTTTACAGGTTTTAGGAAAAGCGAGGAGAACGCCGTAGCACAACAACGCTCCCCACCATCACCAGGAGAACTTCAACAAAACTCAACCACATGAGGTTTGAATCGGTGGCATCGGAACTGCCCTCGTCTTCGTCGTCGAAGACAGGCGTATCGTCATCCACTGTGGGGGCTTTGACATCGATGTTGATCGTGCTTGACCGCTGCGATTCGTCCCCCTCGGACGTCACGGCGAGAGAAACCTCGCACGTTCGCTCTTGATGGCTGCTGCTGGCCTCCAAACGGAGCGTAAAACTCGCTTTGTTGCTCCCCGATGAATCGGTGACTTGGACCACCGTGTTCTCCAATTGTTCAAGGCCAGTTACCGAGAGGTGGGGGCAACTTCGGATGGTCGCTTCACCTTTGGTGATGGCATCTTGCGTGTTGCCGAGATTGCTCACGTCCAGCGTAAATTCAACCCATGAACCAGCGAACAGGGTATCGCTAGGTTCAACCAGAGTGGGGACAAGTCGGAACATCCGGGGAACGGAGACATCGGCTTGAATTTCCTCACTACGAAGGGATGAACTACCCACCTGCTCGCTTCCAACCACGGTCAGTTCAATCTTTGAATTTGGTGAAAAACTCCGAACCTCTTCGGCCGTACCCCCGGTGATGGAGACTGTGAAAGTATCGTTGGTGTTGCCTGAAACGGAAACGCTCTCGGGCCCATCAAACTCGAAAGGTCCGTCTTCATCGTAATCATAGGTGATGTCAAGGTTCAATTCAGCGGGTCCATCGTTGCTGACATAGATCACCAATTCTCCGGTCAAATCCCAATCCTCCTCAAGGTCCACGAGGTATTTGGGGTCAACATCGGTCACCCAGCCCATCTCCCATGAAGGGCCTTGAACATCTTGCCCCGCTGCAGAGGGAAGCGTGGACAAGAGAAAGAGAAGAGACAACATTGCTGGAAGACCACGCCTCACGTCAATCACCTTGCATCAATGCTTGAAGCGCCCGCTTGGTGAGTGTTTTGACCATGGAACGCCGGTACCGAGGAGGTAGCGCCGTGTTGTTCACCGGCTTGACGGATTTTTGGATGGCGGTAGCCAGTGCGAGTTGGTCAAATTCACCGCCCGAATGCGCATCGACTTCCTCAGCGTGGAGTCTTGGAATGGATTCGAGGGCAGTGCTGGCAATTTTGAGGCTCTCGGGATTGCCAGGGATCCAAGACGCCGCAATGCCTGCCTCCGGGAAATCCCACGAGTCTCGCACTCGGAGTTTTTGGTAGGAGCCAGTGCGCTGACCTGCATCCTTGCCAAAGACGACTTTGAGAAGGAATTCACCCTCTTCCAACACGTTTTTCTTCATCCCGTCGAGCTGGTAAAATTCGTTCAGCGGAAGCGTACGTTCTCCGTTTGGCCCCATCAACACAACCGACGCCCCGAGCACCATGAAGTTGGGTGCGAGATCCCCCTGATAGGTGGCGACGCACAAGGTGTTTTGATTGGGAATGACACGACAGTCGGCTCCTGTCCCGCAGTCTGCTTTGTGACACCAGTCAATGGAACGTCGCCAATCTTCTCCTTGATTGTACCAGAAACAACGCGTGTCGAGGCACAAATTTCCGCCCACCGTAGCGCTCTTCCGAATCAAAGACGATGCCACCTTTGCAGCGGCCTGGACCAAGAGAGGGTGGACACCGTTTTCCTCAGTCAATGAATCCAACGTGACCATGCATCCAATCTCGTCTTGGGTGATTCGGTGTGCTTCTTCAATACCTGCGAGCGAAATGACGTGAGGCTTAGGATTGATGTGCCATTTGTAATTTGGAAGAACGTCCGTCCCACCTGCCACCCAGTCAAAGGCCTCGCCTTCGGCCATCAATGCGGAGGCGAGTTCCACTGCCTCTGCCACCGATGTGGGATGGTGCAGTTCGAAAGGAGGCATGAGCATCAGGCATCATCCTCCATGTGCCGTTGTTCCTTCTTGAGCCATGCACGCCCAGCGAAGCCAAGTTCAGCGAGTTGTTCTGGAAGCGGTTCATCGGCCTCTCGCCAACCATCTACCTGTTCTGAGAGGGGGCGGTCCGGGTCAAACCCAAACAACACACCGTTCACGTAGGAAGAAGTGTCCTCGCTTCGCTGACGCAGTCGGTCGCGTTCCCGGTGTTCATCGGACCGTGCCACAAGCACCTTTTGCAGAGGGCCGTGTTCAAGACGTGGGCATGCAAGGTCCATCGGATCTGCAATCTTGTGTTGTTTCATGTGCTTCTCAATACCGTGGTAGACCACATCGGGCGTGAGCGGGAGATCTCGGAGTCGAATACCGATGGCATCGTAGACGGCGTTGACCACGGCGGGGAGAATGGGCAGAAGCGGACCTTCGCCCGCTTCCTTAGCCCCGAAAGGACCCTCTGGATCGCTGGATTCGACGATGATGGCTTCAACGTGGGGCATTTCGTGAACCGAGGGAATCTTGTATTCCAGCAAATTGGCGTTTTGAAGGTGGCCTGTTCGGCCGTAGACCATTTTTTCGCTGAGCACTTGCCCCAGCCCCATGTGACAGGATCCGATGATTTGCCCTTTGACCGCCAGAGGATTCAAAGCCTTTCCACAATCATGAGCAGCCCAAACATTGGTGCACGACACCAAGCCCGTTTCAACATCCACATCCACCTCAGCCACGTATGCAGAGAATGAATAGGCTGGAGCAAGCCCGGCTGCAGCGCCCTTGTGAACCCCTCCCATTGGAGGCGAACGGTAGGCTCCTCGTCCAATCAGCGCACCCGTATCCTCTTGGGCCTTGTGCAGGGCTTGAAGATAGGATACACCAATGGCGGGATCGTGCTTGTAGTAGATTCTACGGTCGTTCAGCACCAAGACGTTCGGGTGATACCCCAGCATTTCCCACGCTGCTTTCAGCAACTGGTCACGAATCTGGATGGCTGCCCGGATGGCAGCATTGGCATTCATGAAGGTGACACGGCTGGAATATGACCCAAGATCAACCGGACTTGTGTCGCTCTCGTGACTGCGAACATGGATCATCTCAACCGGCAGAGCGAGCACTTCCGAAACCACTTGGGCAACGGCCGTTGTGGAACCCTGTCCGATGTCGGCGGCGCCCGTATGAACCGTGACACCGCCATCCATGTCGACCTGAATGTGGACCGTCGCATGAGGGAAATTCTTCGGATCCCAATGGATAGGAAGACCGGAGCCGGAGATGAAGAAACCGCAGCCGATGCCGATGCCCTTGCCCAACGGCAACTGGCGGAATTTGCTGTTCCAACCCGACCCTTCACGGACCCGTTCAAGGGCTTCCCGCATGCCGTTGGAGGTGATACGGAAACCGCTGATGGTTCTGCTGTGGGGCGGCAAAAGGTTCGCCAAGCGCAGGTCAATGGGGTCAACGCTCATCGATTCTGCCATCTCATCAAGGCCGACTTCAACTGCACAACGCGTGTTGACGGCCCCGTGCCCACGCATGGCTCCGGAGGCCGGTTTGTTAGTCCATACTCGGGCACCGGTGTAATGGAATGAACCCAATTCGTAGGGTGCCGTGGCCAACACACCGTTGTAGTACGAGGTGACGTGACCGAAGGAAGCGAAACCACCGCCGTCAATCAGAGCGTCGATATCAAAACCCGAGATTCGGCCTTCGGTATCCGCCGTCATCTTCACATCGATATGGCTCGGATGTCGTCCCCTGTTAATCCAATACACTTCCTCTCTGTCAAAGGTGATCCGAACGGGCTTCCCTGCCTTCCGGGCAAGAATTGCGGCGCACATTTCATGCGGGAACGGATCGGATTTCCCGCCGAAGCCGCCGCCGACAAAGGTGCGAATGACGTTGATTTGGTGCATGGGCACATCCAACACGGTTGAGAGTGCCCGATGGGTGTAGTGCGGCACCTGTTGAGGCGTGTACAACTGCAGGCGCCCGTTTGGATCCCAATGTGCGACGACTGCATGGGGCTCGGTGAACCCGTGATGAACGCCCGACATGGTCCATGAACCGTGCGAACTTGCATGAGGCGTGTTGACTAGAGAACGATCACCAAATTCCTGAAACACCCGTTTCTGAACGTTGGTTCGGGCAAGGTGGTATTTGCCTCGCCAGTGAATGGGTTCATCGTGGTCCTCCAAGCCCTTTTTTGGGTCAAACACCGGCTCCAACTCCTCGTATTCCACGTCGAACAAAGACAGGGCTTCAATGGCTGTTGCTTCATCAATAGCTGCTACACACGCAACCAGGTCGCCAACGTGACGCACCTTTTCAACCGCCATGGCGTGCTCGTCTTTTGTCACTGGTAGAACACCAAATCGGTTGGGAGCATCTTGGCCTGTTGCCACGGCAAGGACTCCAGGGAGAGCTTCAACACGTGATGTATCAATGGATTTTATTCGCGCATAATGATGAGGCGAACGCAGAATTTTACCGATAATTTCGCCTGGAAGCCGGACATCGTCTCCATACCAAGCCTGTCCGGTCACTTTGGCGTTTGAATCAACCAGCGCCATGGATTTGCCAACCGAGGTACCCGTTCTGTCCCGGTCATGAATGTGGTCGCCTGCTGGCTTCGGCTCCTTGCCACCGACCGTTTCAGGGATGAAATCCAGGTCTCTTGGCCGCATGACAGGTTCAGAACCTCCCGAGCCGGGAGGGGGAAAGGATTGCTTGCCTGCAACACGCTTCCCATCACGACGAATCTCGGAAGGCGAACCTCCGGGTTGCTGTTTGTAAGAGCCCATGACTATCACTTCGCATGGCCGGGTGGCATTGTTGGTTCTTCAGGACCCGAAGGGTGCGGATCTGGATGCGGTGAACTGGCGGGCGCCGGGGCGGATTGATCCCCACGATGAATCGCTGCTGCTGCCTCAATGGCGTCAATAATTTGTTGGTACCCCGTGCAGCGGCAGAGGTTACCTTCGATCGCACAGGCAATTTCCGCTCTGGTGGGGTTGTCGTTCTCGTTGAGAAGTGCTTGCGAGGTGACAAGAAAGCCCGGCGTGCAAAATCCACACTGAGAACCGCCGTGAGTGGCAAAACAAGTTTGGATGGGAGCGAGATGAGCGCCGTCAGAGAGGCCTTCGACGGTAATGATGTCCGAACCCTCCACCTGCCCTGCCAATGTAAGGCAAGAGAGCTTTGGAACGCCGTTGATCATCACCGTACAGCAGCCACACGTTCCGAGGTCACAGCCACGCTTCACGCCAAGCATACCAACCTTGTCTCGGAGCACATCCAACAGAACAGCGTTGCCCGGAGCAAGGACTTCAACGGGCTGGCCATTAACGGTTGCTGACCATGGGCGCCCCTTTGGGGCGGGAATCATCGGCACGTGTTCCTCAGCAACCATCGTCGTCCCCGCTTTTCCGTAGGCCATCCACCCTTTGATAATTGGGGGTGGCTCGTTTCAGAACGATTCATTCCTCCTCGGACAACCGGCGATGGAGTTCCTCCCCAATTTCGCCTTCAACGGCTTCAATGGCATTTCTTAGCACCAGCCCGTGGTAGACTCGAATGTTTCGTGATTTGACCTTCTCGTTCACCCGCAATTCAATTTCCATCAGGGCTTCGGGGGATTTAACGGTGTGAATCTCCTCAAGCAAGGATTTGTACTCATTCCGGCGAGCAATGTAAAATCCGAGGTAGATCGGAATCAGCAGGAACGGAATGACCAATTCTTCGAAGACGATTTCAGCGACCCCTGAAACGGACAGTTCAAGATAATCTGGGTCGTAGTCAAAACTGAAAGAGCCAGAACCCAATCCGCCGGTGTAAAATATGCCGGTGTTCGCTCCAAAATACATGGTGAACGGGGTCTCGGTGTCGTCAAAAATATCTGAGCCACGGTCCAATTCCACATCGTCTGGCCAGCCATCGTTGTCGTTGTCTTTGTCAAGGACATCGGGAATGGTGTCTTGGTCAGCATCCGGCGGAGTGGAATCAGCATTGTAGGGATCGTACAACACGGTTCCAGAGGAGGCCGAACGTTCCATCTCGTTTCGGATGCCATCGCCGTCTGCATCATCATCGTATTCATCGGGCATGAAATCGCCATCGATGTCCGAACACCCTTGAAGGCGAATTTTACTCAACCCGTAGATGTTCGGACAGTTGTCGCTGAGTCTGTGTAAGCCCTGGTCAGCGTAGCCGTCACCGTCAATGTCCGACCAAATGCCGCGATCCTCGGGCCAAACATCGACCTCATCAAGAGCCCCATCACCGTCCATATCTTCATCGGCGACATCGCCGATTCCGTCTCCGTCAAGATCGCGATGCTCATTCTGGTCGTTGGGGAAGGCATCGGCGCCCATGCTCTCGTTCCAACCTGAATCCGGGTCCGACCAGCCATCGCCGTCTGAATCCAAGCATCCCAACCGATCTTCGGTGGAATCCCCCGGCGTTTCACAGGTGGAGGCGGTGTCTTGGCCGCTCGCACACCCGCTAACAAAAATCAAAGCGCTCAGAATAAATGCTGCAAGAACACTGGACCTCATTGATGGTGACCACTGAACCCCTCCTAATGGCTTTTCTCTCCTCGGGAATATTGAGGAAGGTTTGAATAGGGAATAGAACCGTATGAACTACTATGAACAAAATCATTCCACTCGCAGTCCTTTTGCTAATGCTCACACCCTTGACAGGATGCACCTCCGAGGAAGGGGCGGGTGTCCAAATGTTCCCGACCTTCTCAACTGTTGCCGACAACAACGAAACATACGACAATGCTCGTATGGCTGGAGGCGCCTATATTGTGGTGTTCTCAGCCGAATGGTGCAACAACCCATGCTACACCACCATGCACGCCATATGGGCTGCACAGGCTGAACTCCCGGTTCTTGTCATGTCCACCGACCCCGCAGAGAACGCCGGAAGCATGACGCTTTCTGACTGGCACGCCTCTGCCAATGCACACGACGATGAGGACGATGACACCGGTGTTGAGTTGACCACCTACGCCTTCATGAAAGGCAGTGAGGTTGCAACCTCCCTTGACATCACACGCCCAGGGTCGCTCGCTTTTGTCAATGCTGAGGGTGAAATCACCTACCTCCACGAAGGACGGATGGACGACACAGTTGAGATCCTTAACCGATGGAACGAGGCCAGTGGCGTGGCTTGAGTCCGGTGGCGAAGTCACTCAACCAATTCTGCATCGGTGACGACGGCTTCAATGTCGTCGTCAACGCTGAACACTTTTTCCACCATGGTGGCTTCCTCAGCACGGTTGATGACGTAAACGCCCATGACCACCAAGAGAAGAAGGAAGATGGCGGTCGCTGGAACCACCCAACCGGAAAGACTCGAAAACATACCCTCTTCCTCACCGTAGGCCTTTGCGTTCGCAGTATCCATCAACAACACGTTCACGGAAACAAGGGCTGTTGAGGAGGGAGGACCGTTGGCGTCGCTTTCGTTTGCAACGAGGCCTCGCAGGGAGAAGGTGTGGTTGCCCTCAACCGTAATCCCGGGAAGGTGCTCCAACTGATGAACAATGGTTTTCAGGTCAAGCAAGGCTTGTGAATCGCCGTGATCAAAGGTGTGGAGGTTGGCCCAGTCGTCTCGCAAGTGATTGCTCCTCCATTGGAAGGTGTCCACCTCGCCGTTGATGTCAACGACGATGGATTGGCCCGGCTTGAGATGGATGCGGTCGTCAACGCCAGCATCGGTCGTTACCACCAGCGTACGCGACGTGTCAAAGGTGTAGTCTTGCTGCGCTGCTTCCATGACGGCTGCCAAAGCCTCGACATGTCCGTGGCCATACACGTTGTTTTGGCGATTCTTCGGGATTTGATCTTCAAGGCACGGTTCGTTGGCCAGCATGTAGTGACATACCCTGTAGGTGGCTGTCTCTTGCAGGATGTTGCGGACATCAAACGGGGAGAGGTCCGGGTTGGCTTGCAGCATCAACGCCACGGTTCCAGCCACGCCCGGCGTGGCCATGCTCGTTCCGCTGAAGGCCACATAGCCATCGCCCGAGTTGTGTTGGGCCGACATGACATCAGAGCCAACAAAGGCAATGTTGGGCTTAACTCGGCCTTCTTCGGTGGGTCCTTGACTGCTGTAAACGGCGATAGCGGTGTTCTTGTCGAGCGCTCCAACCGTAATGACATCTTCAGCTGAACCCGGCGTCCCAATTTGGGCAGAAGCGAAACTGTTGCCAGCAGCGATGAGCATCGTGATGCCGGAGCGAACCATTTCGTTGGCGTATCGGTTGACACTGTCTTCCTCTGAAGAGGTCCACTCGATGGGGCCTGGCCCACCAAGACTCATGGAGGCCGCTCGGATGTTGAACTCAAAGCGATGGTCAACGGTCCATTCCATACCCGCCATCACCGTGGCGAAACTTCCTGAGCCGCCGGCATCGAGCACCTTGACTCCAACGAGGAAGGCTTGAGGTGCCATTCCCGGATGCTCAAAAGTGGGCGCCCCTGTGCCCGCGACGGTACCTGCACAGTGGGTTCCATGACCTTGGTCATCATAGGCTTGAATTTCCGTTCCATTGGTCTTTCCTGGGTTGTTCACCGCATCGTAGAAGGCGATGACCTTTGGATCGTTGGTTGAGTTGTCATCGTCCAAATCGTCGAGGCCAACGTGAAGGCTATCAATGCCGGTATCGATGACAGCAACGGTCACACCCGAGCCGTCGTAACCGGTCTGCTGTTGAGCGATATCCACTTCATGGATAACGGCGACATCGCCGTTTTGTACGGTCAAAATCCCGTCCAATTCCAGCATCACTACACCCGGCAAGGTTGTGGTTTCGAGGATCATGTCGTGTGGAATGCGACCAGCAAGTGCATCAATGTGCTTGAGGGTCCACTGATGGACGAAGCCAACCTCGCGTTCAAGCATGGCGATGTCCGATTCAGTGGGCGTGTGGTCGAAATCAACGATGAGAGGAAGGGTGTTGTCCTCGTCGAGGAAAAGCGGGTGGTCGTGATACTTCTCGACCATATCGCCAATCCCGTTTTGGTTTCTGTCAACGGTGGTGTTGACCCACCAGCCCTCCTCTTGTTTTTCTGCCACCACCGCCACGGGTGCGGCAAGGGCGAGAGCTGGGGCCAACATCAGAGTAAAGCAGAGTACAGCAAGGGCACGTTGTAACATAGAAGTCTCCTCTGTTCCCTCCACTTCTGCACGGGATTTCAAACCATTGGAACCGTGTTTGGTCCGAGTTGGAGGAAAGTGTTCATCCTTGGAACCGAAAGATAACGCCGCATGCAGGGTCAATCATTAAAAAACAAATGAACGGATGATTCTATGATTACGATGGCAGCACCACGTAGGAGACAAGCGAGAAGCACTGCGGCACAGCAGGCTGCACCCGAAGTTCAAACACCCACCTCAGGACTGAGCGGGTCGGTGATGGCAGGGCAACAAAACCCCTCACAGGGCGTGATGATGGTGCAGCCCAGGTCCTCCTTTAGCAGTGATGACCTGTTCATGATGAAATTGTCACAGATGGTGATGATGGGCATCGGTTTCCTCGCCATATGGGGTGGCGTTTTCAGCGTCGCCTTTGACGAGGATGCGACAAATCAGAATTTCCTCGTCCTCTTCGTCGGTGGACTTGCCTCATTTTTGGTATCCATCGGCCTCATCGAACTGCAAAGCAAAAAGAACGACTACCAACTCTATGACATCCAGAACTATTTCCTCGGAATCGCCTTCTTTTTCTCAACCGTCGGCGTGCTGTGGGGCACACGCTACATGATGGGCGTGATGACCGGGACGTTTGAGTTGGACTGGTTTGGAAGCCCCGCAGCGTACACCGAAACCGATTGGTCACCAAACGCCAACGGCATTTACGCTCAAACGGTCACCTGCTTGTTGCTCACCTACGGACACTATCGGCTGCTTAAGCGGTACAGTGGCGACACAAGTTTCGGCTGGGGAGTCGCCACCTACGCCCCGATGGCTGTTCTCCTTGCGGGGGTTGGACCTTGGATTCGCTGGTCCGAGAACGTCGTGAGTTGGGAATTGGGTCTTGCCATTGTCTCCATCATTTTTGTGTCTCTTGAGATGTCCTTGAGATCGAACAAAGCATTGAACTTCGTGGTCGTGGCGTTCGCAGCAGGCCTTGTCCCCATCATTTACGAGACACTGAACTCGAATGCGCCCGTCGACGGAGCGGGAGGCGCGCTTTCGCTGATGGTGTTTGTCATCGCTATCCAGGGGTATTATGCCGCACGTCAAGACCTGCGGAAGGAAGTCATGGAACGCGCATCTCTGTTGCTGATTGGACAGGTTGTCGTGGCCATTGCGTTGGTCCGAACGGCTCCAGATTTCAACCTCATTCTCGGCCCATTCCGTGCAGGTGACTACGCAGAAATCGCGCCCTACCTCAACATCCCCGTTGCCTTGTGGTGTATGGTGTTGCTGGCCTACTTTCCTGCGGTGCTTCAACAACGCGTGCCGTGGATGCCGGTGGGCCTCGCAGCCGCTCTTCTCGTGATCCCCATGGACAGTTCAACCATCCCTTGGGTCCTCAGCATGCTGGTGATACCCTACATGATTTTCATCTCAAAGGTCGCAAGATCGTGGGTCGTGAACCTCACGATGTTGGTCTTCAGCACATCCTACTTGCTCACCGATTGGTACGGCTACTCCGAGGGAATCAGCGCACAGAACTCGTTCGGTGGAACGTGGTTGCATGTGCTCATTCCTCTGTTCTTGCTTGCAGTCGCAGAAGGTGGCCGTTCGACCAAGAAATTGCAGACCAGCACCACACTTGCCATGATCGGTTCTGTTGTGCTTTCAAGGGCAATTCTCGACCCAGAATGGTACTTGCCCTGGCTCCTCATTGCTTACATGTTCTTCCTTAACTGGAACGTTCTTCGCCAGTCCTCATCGGACAACGTCCAAGAGCGAAAGGACACGACCTTGGCCATGATTTTCACCACGGTGACCATCCTGCTGCTCGCCCTCATCGACAACCTCAACCTTCCACCAGGCGAAACATTTGATCAATTGACAGACCTCGGTTTCCGACCCCAGTTCTTGGTGTTGAGCATTGCCCTGTATGCGTTGTCAATGAAGGCAAACGGAATTGAGTTGGACGCAGGGTCAATCGTACGCTGGCTCGATCAAGGCCAACAAGCAGCCCCCACCTTCGACTCAAGCACAGGTATGTGGGTTGTGGACGAAAGCAGACCCGTGGATTCCAACCAACTCATCGTTGACAACGCTTGGACGCCGTTGGCTCGAACAAGTCTCCTTGGCGCCTTCACGTTGTTCACGTTTTCAATCAGCAACATGAGTGCTGAGATTTGGGCTGACAGGCCATATCTCGTGCTTCTCATCGCACTCCCCGTGGGCATGCTGGTCCGCGAAATTGTGTCTATGGACACCATCAGTTCATCCACCCGAGCAACCGGCATCACCTTGCTCGTCTTCCTCGCTGCCCCGCTCTCGTTCAAGATTGCAGATGAATACCAAAACGGAGAACCACTGTTCACAGCGAGCCTCATGCTTGACGCCATCTTAGTGACAGCCCCCTTATTGGTGAACGCTGTGATTGCCCGACGAGGTTTGGACCTTGAGGGATTGAGCAGGGACGCTGACAGGGTGACCTACTTCATGCTCATGGTGTTGGCTATTCTCGACTCCTCAGGTGGGTTGCTAATGATACCGATTCTGAGTTTGGTGGCCTTCCGAACCGTTCGCCATCAATACAACGGCATCACGTTGATTGTGCCACTTATATTCCTCCTTCCAGGCGAGACATGGTGGGATCAGGGCATCCTTGTAAGGCTCATTGAAATGCTTCCAAGTGGGTTAAGTTCCTATCTTGTTGACACGCATGAGGGGCCCTTCCTCGCCATCATTGGCATGTTTGTAACTGGCCACATGAGTTTCAATCTGTTCAGCATGTACCATGATGAAGACAACGAAACTTCGTTGTGGGCCATCCTTTCCTTACTGTGGTTCAGCCTCGGTCTGCTCTCTTGTCTGCCAGACGGTTATTGGATCCCAACGTTGGCAACGTTGATGTTCATCCCCTATCTGTGGTATTCCGACAAGAGTGCGGCGCTGCCCTACACCCTCGGCCTGTTGTTCATATCCTTGTTTATTGGATTCTCACTCAGCGACACCTTCCAACCAATCAGCGATGGTGACGCAGCAAGTTGGAGCGGTTTGCTGACCGGTTTTGCAGGCAGTATCATGGCCATGATGCACACACAAGACCGACTTTTCAGAACGCCTCCAAAAGGCACTGATGAGAGGAATTCACAGGACTCCACGGCAGCTCTAGCTGCTCAAATTGGAGCGCTTGGCTACATCGCTGGATACTCGATATTCTTCGGCATCGGTCCCGTACTCGGCTTCGCCATCATCGCCTATTCAGCGTTGAAGAACGGACAAGTCAACAGCATGCTCTTGTTGCCGATTTTGATGACGTTTAGCATTATCAACATCATGGTGCAGAGTGAGATTGGTACCGTTGACCAAAGAACCACCATCGCGGGATTGACCTTGGCCGTTCAGGGAATTATCCTCACGCTCGTGTCGGCGAAAGACGATATGGTGTACGATTGGGAATCGGTCGCTTGGGAATCCGATGAAGCCTTCTTTTCCTTCATGGACAGACTGGGTATTTCCGGCGTCTCCTACTCCATCATTGGTATCTTCTTGGCCTTCAATAACGTCGACCTCGAATCCATCGCCTACCTCTTGATGACGGTCTATCTTATCGTCATCGGAGTTCAGGGCTTCGGAGAAGAAAACGATGCTCGTTGGCGACGTGGTTTGGGTGGCTACGGTTCCATTTTAACCACCTTTTTGTTTGCCAATTCTTTGGACAACTCGCTGTTCAGTGCGGTTGGGTTCGTTCTCATGGGCATGGTTGCTCTCGGCTTTGGATTCCTGTTCATGCAACGGATGAACGAAGAAGATGGAATCTACACAGAGACAACGCAACACCCAGCATCCCCAAATCAGGCTGAACCTACCCGCGAATCTGCCCCCGAAGTCGCTCCAGTTGTTGAGGAAGACGAACCCCTTGAAGTTGAAGACGAAGAGGTTGAAGAGGATGAAGAGGTTGAAGAGGTTGAACTGATCGAAGAACACGAGGAAATAACCGACCCTGCACCCGTGTTGGCGAAGGAAGCCAAACCAGCACCTACACACAGCGGCTTGTTGAGCACTGGAGAGGGGTTCGCCTTGCGCCTTCCCAAGGATGCGGTCAACAACATCATCGCAACATTGGAAACCACGCCCCATGACGGCTATGTTCCTGTGGTCGCCTTCGGGCCCACTGGTCAAATTATGCTGACCTTCGAGGACCCCGACAGCACCCCTAACTGACCTTGATGTCGGCGAAGAACAAAGGCCCCCCGCTCGCGGGTAGAGCGCATGGACGAACGACGCCACCGCATGGTGTGGATGGACCTCGAGATGACGGGTCTTGACCTTGAAAACGAATCCATCATCGAAATCGCCACGGTGGTGACCGATGGTGACCTCAACGTCCTTGCTCAAGGGCCGAATCTTGCCATTTCAGTGTCAGAGGCCTTGATTGAAGGGATGGACGAATGGAACACCAGACATCATCACGGAAGTGGTTTGGTCGACCGCATCCGTTCGGAGGGCGTGACCGTACAAGAAGCAGAACGAGCAACGCTTGATTTTCTCAAAGTGTGGGTCGATGAGAACACAGCCCCACTCTGTGGCAACAGCATTTGGAACGACCGACAATTCTTGGCGAAAGAAATGCCTACGCTGCTCGATTTCCTTCACTACCGCATGATCGACGTATCCACAATCAAGGAACTTGCCCGACGATGGCGCCCTGATGTTCCTCGGTATCCAAAGAAGGGAGCGCATTTGGCCCTCGATGATGTCCTCGAGTCCATTGAGGAGCTGAAATATTTCAGAGAGCAGATGTTTTCCAATCAGGATTGACGCCATGTGGGTTCATCGGGAGAAGCCCCTTTGTGGGCGGCCATGATCTGAGCAACTACCGCAACAGCGATTTCTTGAGGCGTTTGAGCCCCGATGTTCAATCCGATGGGACAAATGACTTGGTCCAAGAGAGATTGAGGCAGGCCTTGCTCGAGACATGCTGCTTCAAACGCCTGCCACTTTGAGCGGCTTCCAATCACGCCCACCCTGGGCGCAGCGTGGCCGTCGAGTGCTCCCTGGGCTCCATTCACGAGATGGAGCAAAGCCAGCAACCGAGTTTGGTCTTCAGCCCAATCATGACCCAACAGGATGATGTCTGAAAACCGATTGAGGGAGGCTACGGATTCACCTTCAAAGACGGATTCAACGGGAAGAGAGGACCGTTCAACCGCATGTGGATAGCGCTCCTTTGAGGCATACTCTGGTCGAGTATCGTGAACTGAATGGGCCCATTCAAGTCGGTCAAGGCTTTCTGCGAGAGCTTCACCGCAGTGACCGCCACCCATGATGTATACGTGGGGCACGGGCATCATCACCTCAAGGGAGATCGTCACCCGACCTCCACACAGCGAATCAAGAGGCGTCACCTCATAGCCCTTCGCCCCTTTGTTCAAGCCGTAAGTCACCACCTCAGCGAAAGGTTCTGTCGGCTTCGAGAGGAGCTCACGGCAACGATTCAACACGATGTTCTCCAAACCTGCACCGCCAACGGTGCCAACCCACCCCTCGCTGGTTGACATGGCCAACCGAGCACCCGTCTTTCCGGGTACACTGCCCGAAGTGGTCAGCACCGATGCCAAGACAACGCTACGGCGATGTTGCAACTCGCTCAAGACCCAAGCGAGCACCTGAGCGGTCATGAACTGCCCTCAGCGGCTGGCCCTCATATCCCTTCGCCCTCGCCAAAATAGGCGGACAGTTCGGATCCTCTCGCCTGCAATGCCTCAACATCCCTTGCAGTATCGATGTTCAAGTGCAACCACGGAGCATCGAGGTCAACGGCTGAAAACGACACCAGTGTCCGGAGCGGTTCGTCGGCTTCTGACGAGATAATACGGTCAATCGCTTGACGGTTGAGCAAAACAGGATGTCCACGACGTCCGTTTGACTTCGGGCAAGCACAACCGCCGTGGTCCAGCAGTCTCCTCACGAGGGTGGCGTTCCAACCAGGGCGGTCAACGGGGGCCATGATGACCGAAGAAAGATGTTCGTTCAACGACCTCAATGAGTGGAGGCCCACCTGCAAACTTCCCGTTCGTCCTCGTTCAGGGTGTGGGTTTTCAACGATCACCGCCCCGGTTGCCAAGGATTCAAAGGTAGCCACAAGGGTCGGATGGGCGACGACCACAATCGGGTCGCATCCCGCTGTTTGGAGGTGGCCGATGGTCCATTCGAGGATGGTTTTCCCGCAGACCTCAACGAGCGCTTTGGCCCGACCCAAGCGTTTGCTTTCTCCCCCCGCTAAGACGATGGCTGAGGAGGTGGTTCCGACCATAGAACGGGCTCGTCGTCGTGCTTCATTGCCTTTGGTGTTGTTGAGGTTCAAATACACTCACTGAAATCCACGGAGGATGACGCCGTGGTCACCCCCTGGACACTGGTCGAAAGACCGGCGCCTTGCGCATGACCGTTCCATTGAGTTTGCTCGTTCCATTGTAGCGATGACACCCCAGATGTTCATCGATCAACCAAAGGCGCTGATTCCAACCATCATCGTGCAAGGCAACTCACGCCGGTGGTACAGAATTGACACCACCATCCACGACCAGGAAGAGTGGCTCAATGGCTACGGCCTCGTGGATGAAACGGTTTTCAGCATCCATGTGCTTGGCGGAACAAGAAAGAAAGATGTCATGGAAGAGAACTCCTACGCCGTCTCCATTTGCATCGGCCCTCGTAACGAGGCCAGAGACCTTCCCATAGGCGACCAACTCGGCGCGCTGGCCCTTTCGCTGCGAAGTGACAAAGCAACTTCGCTGCGGATTCCTCTTCTATCACAGTTCATTGTCCAGCCGAGGAAAGCGCTCAAGGATGTTATCCAGTTCAGCGAAGAAGGTGTCATTTTGCTCGAGGACGTGTGGATGCCACATCAAGATATGGAGGACCCCTTCGAAGAATACTACAACCAGCCCTGTGAGGAAGCGACGCCGAGCCTGTTCGAAATCCATGAAGATGCACGAATCCGCCGAGATTTGGCCAACGATATCGCTTTTGACGAATGGTTTGCAGACCACGACCATCACCACAGTGTGAAGGAAGAAGATGTTCCTTGGCATCATAGTGACGACCAAATATGGGGCGTTGAAGAAACGCTTCGCAAGCGCCGCAACAGGTCATAGGTCTTTGGTGATTTCACGGCCGATGATCATGCGTTGTACCTGTGAGGAGCCTTCGTAAATTTGCATCACTTTGGCCCCACGCATCAGTCTCGCTACCGGGTATTCTTCCGAATAGCCGTAGCCACCGTAGACCTGAACAGCATCGGTGGTGACCTGCATGGCCATGTCGGCTGCAAAGCGCTTTGCATGAGCGGCGGATTCGGTGTTCCGCAAACCAGCATCAAATTCGGATGCGGATTTCCATGTTAACATTCGAGCCGCCTCGATGTTCGTCTTCATGTCTGCAAGCATGAATTGAATGGCTTGGTGCTGGTGAAGAGGTTTACCGAAGGTCTGACGCTCGTTGGCGTACTGGAGGGCATGCTCGTAGGCTGCCCGAGCAAGACCGGTCGCGTGGGCTGCAATGTTTGGCCTGCTCATGTCGAAGGCCTTCATGGCGTTCATCCAACCACCTGATTCGGAACCCCCAATGAGGTGGTCGGCTGGCACACGAACATCGTCAAACGAGATGGAACGCGTATCGGAACATCGTTGCCCCATGTTGGTTTCTTTCTTACCAAGCGAGAAACCTGCTGCGTCTTTTTCAACGACAAAGCCGGACATTCCCCGGTAGCCTGCTTCGGGGTCGGTCTTTGCCAACACGAAGAAAAAATCAGCGTGGCCAGCACCGGTGATCCACATCTTTGAGCCGTTGATAACGTACTCGTCTCCGTCACGAATGGCCGTGGTCTTGCATGCAGCAACATCCGAACCTGCACCGGGTTCCGTCACCGCATAGGAGGCGAGCGCTCCTTCTTCAGCGATTTTTCGAAGCCAGATTTCCTTTTGTTCCTCGGTAGCACCCGTGATGATGGGTGCGCTGGCAAGAGCAGTCGCGTAGGCTGCCGTCGCAAAGCCAGGATCGCCCCATGCCAGTTCTTCGTTCACGAGCACTTCCTCGATGGACCCGAGACCTGCACCCCCGTACGCTTCGGGGATGTGGAGATTGAGCAAACCCATCTCGTGGGCGAGTTGGATCGCTTCCTTCGGATAGTGAGCCGTCTCGTCCCAATGTTCAGCGTTTGGACGGATTTCATCAACAGCGAATTCGTGAGCGAGCTCCTTGAGCATCGCTTGCATTTCGTCAAGTTGGAAGTCCACCATGCTTTGGCGAGGTGTCGCTCCCTTAAGAGCGATGTCTATGACCACACCGGCGGAAACCCCGTTCACAAAACGAGGATACCCTGCCTTTCGGCAAGGAGAAGCGCAACGAAGACAACATAGATGAGAATCAACACCACGCCCTCCCAGCGTTTGAATTCGTATTGAGAACGCATCATGGCGAGGGCAACACCGGTGCCAATGAAGGTGGCTGGGATGATGAGGAACACCGTCAAATCAAAACTTCCTGAGGTGAGCGCCAATGGATGCACCATGGCAGCGAACCCAACCGAAAGAAGAGGGTCGGTGATGTTGGAACCGATGAGGGTTCCAATCGCCACGCCTTCACTTCGCTTGGCGGCCATGAACGCAATCGTCAATTCAGGAAGGGAAGTGCCTAATCCCGAAACGGTGGTGCCTATCACAGCATGAGGAACCTTGAGATTGTATGCCATATCACTGGCCACGTTCACGAGGTGATGTGCGGCAAAGAGTGCCAACAACAAGCCCATAGTGACCATGAATGCATACGAAGCCGTGGTTCGGTTCAAACGTCGCTCTACGGGTTCAGAATCCCCCAATTCGTCTTCAAGAATCTCTTCACGATGAGAAAGAAGCCAGTAGATGTAACCGATGTACAAGGCCATGAGAACCGCTCCTTCCGGGCGGCTGAGGCCGCCGCCTGTGAGCAAGAACAGTGTGAGAAGAACGATGGATGAAAACATGATGAGGCCATCACGCTTCAGCCAAGATGGTCGGATTTTCACACCGCGGAAGGCAACAACCACGCCGAGGATCAAGGTGATTTGAACGAGAATTGAGCCGTAAATTCCACCGATGGCAAGGTCACCGATTTCAGGGTTCGAGGGAATGTCTGCTGCGGCCGTGGAGGTGACCAGAATTTCGGGAAGCGACGTACCGATGGATACAATGGTAAGTCCGATGACCACTTCAGGTAGCCCCGCCCGATAGGCGAGTCCTTTTGCGCCTTCGATGAACACGTCAGCGGATTTAATCAGCAACAACAACGCCATCACGAGCAGCGTGAAGGAAATCCAATTACCGTCAATTTGGGGATCCTCTATGGTTGAGTGAAGGGCAACAATCCCAAGAAAAAGGGCACCGTTCAAGAGCAAAGTGTTGCTGAGAACAAGTTGAGGAATGCCCATCGTTGGGTTCGCTCCCTCATCCTCCATGTGGCCACGAGACCGCTCCACTTCTTGACCATTCCCACCAATATTCGTACGAATTGATTGAGCAGAATCCTTTCAGCCCTTCCACCGTAGCAGGACCATGCGAAAGGCGGTGCTTGGGGAGTTCCTCGGAACCGCTCTGATGGTCGGTATCGGCTGCGGAAGCGTGGCCATGGGGGCCAGTCACCCCGTGATTTCGCTCACCTTCGGCGCAGTGGTCACACTGGCCATTTTGCTGTTCGGACCGTTCAGCGGAGCGCACATCAATCCAGCCGTCTCCATTGCCTTCTGGAGGGATGGGGCGCTTGAGCAAGGTCGTGTCCTGCCCTACATCGGAGCACAATGCCTGGGTGCTGTATGTGCATCGTTGCTTGTTCAGGGAGCCGCTCCGACGGTTGTAGATTCCCAACTCTCCCTCCTCGAAGGGTTCGCCATAGAGGTGTGCATCACCGCAGCCCTGATGGTGAGCATCCTCTTTGTCGTTCAGCGAACCTCATCGCGCACTGCGGTGGCTCTTTGGATAGGTGCGACGGTCGGCGTGTTGGCTTTTCTTGCGGGGCCTCTTACCGGCGCCAGCATGAATCCCGCGAGGACTTTTGGACCAAACCTGCTCAACGGTTTGTGGTACACGCTCCCGTTTTACTTCACGGCAACCTGCTTGGGTGCATGGTTGGCCTGTGACATCAAACAACGGCTCTTTCCCGACACAAAGAGGGTCAAGACTGAACGGTTGTCTTGAGCACCTCGACGACGTGCTCCAAGGACGGCACGGTGTGGTTTTCAAGAGGAGGCGAGAAGGGTACTGGGGTGTCCAACGCTCCAATCACGACCGGGGCGGATTCGAGTTCGTAAAAACACGATTCCATCACCCTCGACTGGATGGTGTGGCCCAAACCTCCGGACCATTGACCCTCTTGAAGCACCACCAAGCGTCCGGTCCGCTGCACAGAGGCAACACAGGTGTCTGCATCAAACGGTAGCAGGGTGCGTAGGTCGACGATTTCAATTTCAATATCCACTGCAGACAAGAGCTCCGCAGCCTCCAACGCAACGTGCACCATCGCACCCCAGGTGACCACCGTGACATCGCGCCCACCTCGGATGACCTCCGCCTTCCCAAGTTTGTAGCGTTTGCCTGCGTTGATGTGCTCTTGAACAGTCTGCGTGTCCACTTCCTGATTGATGTTCATCCCCCATCCGGTCTGCCCACCGCGCAGACCGTAGAGGCCGATGTGTTCGAGGAAGAGTACAGGGTCGGGGAGATTCGCTCCTTCGACCAACAGATCGTAGGCATCTTGGGGCGTGCCCGCAGCGAGCACGACCAGTCCGGGGTCGTTGGCAAACCACGATTCGATCATGTTGGCGTGGAAAGGTCCTGAACGAGTACGTGCCCCGAGAGGAATCCGAACGGTCATGGGACAATCCGCTCCCCAACGCCAACGAAGCATGGAGGCGTTGTTTACCAGCGCATTGAACCCTAGCGCTGCGAAGCCACCAAATTGGATTTCGACCATGGGCTTCATCCCGGACAAAGCAGCACCAACGCCGGTGTGAACAATCGCAGCTTCACACAACGGCATATCAACCAATTTTGCTTCGTGACCTGCGTTTTTCAACGCCATGTTCATGCCAAAGGCACCGGCGACTTCCATGTCCTCACCGATGAACACGCAATCGTCACCGTGCATCGTAGCGATATCGGCCATGGCTTGTTGGATGGCACGGGCATAGGTCCAACCTCCTTTTTCTGCATACGACCACGCCCGCTGGCCGACCTCAAGCGGTGAAGGGACGGGTTCCATCTGATGGTTGCCGCGGAGGCGGTCATGATGGGCTTCGTGAGTTTCAGCATCGTTGAGGGAGGTGATGCCTTTGGTGACGGTCTCGGGCTCTGGCCAATCCATGGCATCCAAAGCAAGACGTGCAGCAGACACGCTGGCTTCCTCTTCATCTTCCATCGTGGCGAGAAGAGCCTCGTCCACACCCAAATCAAGGAGCAGTGAACGGTGGGTAGGAAGAGGGTCCTTCGCCTCCCAATACGCCAACAATTCCTTGTCCACGTAACCAGGTGGAGTACCGCTGGGGTTCCCAAGATAGAGGTCGTCGTGGTGGTGAGCGTGGCCGCACCCCCGCATGGTTTCAACGTGAATGAGGGTCGGGCCACCACCGTTCATGGAGAATTCGCGGGCTACTGCGGCAGATGCATGCCATGCAGCGGGGTCGGAGCCGTCGATGGTCCATGCAGGGAAACCCATCGCACGGGCTTTGTCGGCCCAAAGTTCAACCCCGGATTGCTTAGCAGGAGGTGTATCCAGCGCTATCTGATTGTTTTGAAGAATATAGGTAATCGGCAGCCCGCGCGCCCCTGCGAAATTCATGGCCTCCCAGAACTCACCGCTCGAAGAAGAGCCTTCACCGATACAAGCCACGTGAAATCGGTCCAATCCCTGCCTCCAGCCGGCAAAGGCAAGCCCGGTCATCGTAGCGCTGGCGATCGGCAAGGGTGCAGTTGGTGGTAAAACGCCCACGTGCCAAGCACCGACGTGAAGGTCTCGGCCACCGGCGTCATCCCAACCTCCGTTTTGGTTTGAACCAACCTTGCCGAGGTTGGCCGCCATCACATCCAGTGGTGTATCGCCCATGGCCAGACCAAGACCAATATCTCGAATCATCGGAGCCACGACATCTCCATCGTACCCGTCGCCGGGCCGAGCATCACGAGGGGCATCGGGTTGTCGCTTCAGAGCGGTGGCTACGGCAACGACGCCCTCTTGCCATGTAGAACGGAAGCCCTTGCCCCCAAACCGACCACCGTCGGGCGTTTCAACACCGTCCGTGAAGATGTCTTTCAACGCCGTGTCAAGGCAGCGAGTCCGGGTCATCAATCGCTGCCATTCCAGTCGCAAATCAATGCCTATGGCCATGTAATGAGCCAGTCGACGCAACATCAATCGCATGTCGATGAGAAAATGTGCGCGCCGTCGCTCGAGCGTCAAATCCATACTACGGCGAGGAATGACCTCACGGCCAAGGTCGTCTCCCATCGTCGTTTTCATTTGCTTTTTGAGCCCCCGTTCAAGACCCTCAAGGAAACGGTTGGAAAACGTCAACCAAGAGGGGCCCTCAAAGGTCTCGGGCTCCGATTCAACCATGTGGTCCCAAACATTGGCAACCAGAAAGAGGTGGGCGTCGTGCTGTTGTGCGACAAACGACAACACTTCGGTACGAGCGGCGTCTTTAGGCAGTGGTTGGACAAAATCCAACGGGGTTTCGGGACGCCAATCTTGGCCGAAGATTTCTGGAAGGTCCCCTTGAGCCACGGTCTGTCCCCGTTCATCGCAGGGGATGGGTGGTTTCAATCCTCTTCTTGGAAGAATTGAATCCTTCATTCCACGGTGATGTCCTGTTGCTTTCGCTTGGCGATTTCCGTATCGTAGCACTCACCGAGGATTTCCTTGTTGACCAGCGTCAGCAGCAGCGCGCCGAAGGCAGGAACAGCCAAGCCACCGAGTGCAAGCGCCCATGAACCAAACACATCGAAAACGGGTCCGACGAGCAACGGTCCAAGAATCGTCCCCGCAGCCCATGCTGCGCCGAACACGCCGAATGCCAATCCTGGATTTCCCTCCCCAAGAGCCCGATTGGTGGCGGTGTCGATCATAGGAAGCATCGGAATTTGGGCCGCTGCGATGGAAAACTGGAAACCACCCAAGAGGGCGATCATGCCAAAGATAGCCATCTCACCTGTGACCAGAGCACCAACAACACCAACGCCGAGCAGAGACAACACCACGCAGGACCAGCCGATGATCATGTAGCGCGTTGGCCCTTTCTTGTCAACCAAACGCCCCCATACGACCGACCCGATGCCCTGCATCAACACCATCACCAGCAAGACGCCGCCAATTTCAGCCGAGGAAAGGCCGAGGCTGTCATCGAGGAACAGGGGGACTCCCGCTTCCAAGGCCCCGGTTGCGACGGTGGTGATGGCAAGCAGCACACCCACGCGGAAGAGAATCGGATCGTCGAAAAAGATGCGAACGGAAACGGTTGATGAGGCAGTTTCGCTGGGCCCACCAATGTCTTTGATGGCGAGCAGGACCACGGGGCAGACAGCTAATGTCAAGCAGGCCAGCACGAAAAAGGCGGTTGCCTCACCCCAAGTGAACAAGACCCCGCCGAGGACAGGCCCAAGCAACCCACCAATCGCCGCAATGCCGAGCAACTTTCCGGCTTGCTCCCCAAAGTTCGTGGGCCACAACTGCGAGGCAGATGCCAATCCTGCGGTCATGATGGTTGCCCCGGATGCACCATGAAGAAGGCGTGCCATTGCCAACAGGAGAAAGGGTCGGCCAACCAATTCGTTCGTCGCCACGATGTACAAACAACTTGAACCGGAGAGCAGAACCAAACTGACGAAGATGGTCCGGCCTGAACCGAAACGGTCCGTGATGCGACCAGTCACTGGTCCGAGCAGAAACAGGGGCACGGCCCACAAGGAAACCAAGAGCGTGGCTTGTGTGGCGTTCAACGAAAACAGCGTCTGCCATGCAGGCAAAATCGGGACGATGTAGGCGTAACCGAGAAAATTCACAAAAAACGCAAGGACCAATGCAAGAAAGGCACGCTTGTGCATCGTTGTTGACGACCTCACTCCTCTTCCTCCTTGGCCGGAAGGGCATCAAGGACATCGGCAGTCATTTGACTTGCATCTTCAATTTGCGTGAGCAACGTGAGGTCAGAAAGGGCCCCTGGACGCTGAAGAGCCGCCATCAATTCATGCAACACCTGCGCAGTGAGCCTTGTCAACTCCACGGTTTCGGGGTCAACGCCGATCTTGCTCTTTTCCTCAAGCAAGGAAACATAGTCGGGCTTTTCAGAGAGAATACCATCCATGTCGTTCTCAACTTGTTGGGCAATGTCCTCTGCTTGCTTTTCGAGAATATCCTCCATGGCACTCTTCATGCCTTTCCCTGAGTTTTTGGACATCGCACCTTGACCCAAGGTGGCACCTTTGTTGAGGTCTTTGAACGACGGTGCTTTGGTGCTTGTAGCCGCAGGTGAAGCCGCCGGCGATGATTCGGGTGGTTCTTGCAACCCCTCACCGCTCCCGACCAATCGGTTGAGCGCCAAGCGAACCATGGTGGTCATGGAAGCCGCAGAGAATCCATCTTCCTCTTCGCCATCCTCTTCGCCCATTTCTTCACGGATGGACGCTACGAAATCATCGTCAATGTTGCCGGATTCAACCAACCTACGAAGCATCGGTAGCGCCCACTGGCTGTCGTTCATCGTCATGCCGACATCAAATCGTTGTCCTGAAAAGCCGCCACCTGTTTGGGCGCTGACATCGGCGGGGGGTGGGACAAACTGCTTAGCAGCATGACGTTGAATTTGAGCGATGAGCTGGTTCATGTCGATGGGTTTGCCAATGACCTCCGCTACACCTGCCACGGCGGCTGATGAGAGGAAATCCGGGGCTGTGGTTCGGGACAAGACCACCACCCGTGTTGCAGTACGGAACTTCGGCTGCGACGCCATGGTCTGACAGCTGTCCAAGACACTGCCTTGGCTCCAATCACCCTCCAACAACAAAACATCTGGGAGAACGGCTGAGGCAGTGGCTTCGGCTTGACTGAGGGTGCTGAGTCGGGTGACTTCGTACCCCTCTCGTTCGAAGGTGTTGGCGAGTAAATTCCGTCGTCCCTCGTTTTCGTCGGCGATGATAATGCTGGCCATTCACATCCCCTCCGTGGTAAAAGGAAGGCGTGAGTTGCTTTCAACCTCACCCCAACGAAATTCGGCAGGTGTTGGTTTTCCTCCGAGCGTTTCGAGAAGAACACGTATTGTTGCAGCACGCCATCAGCAAGGGGAGGGTGTGGTTGCAACCGTCAATTGACGATATCTTCGGGGCTCGCCATCTTCCAAGCCATGATACCGCCTTCAAGGTTAAACAGGCGCTCTGCCACCCAACCCGCTTTGATGAGTTCAATCGCAGCCAATTGTGAACGCATTCCGCTCTTGCAGTGGATGAGAATGTCCGTTCGCTTGGGGAGCTCATCAAGCACGGCAAGCACGTGGGTGTGAGGAATTTGAAGGTGACATCCGTTGATTCGAGCCTCTTGATACTCAGCGTCTGAGCGGACATCAAGAATGAACGGCTCCCATCCATCTGCGCGCCTTTCGAGAACTTCGGCCATTGAAATTTGGTTGAACATGTTCAAGTCGGCAGGCTGGGGAGAATTTTGTTTTTCCGCCCTCTCGTCAACGAACATTGGCGTCATGCACCATGCATCGTCATCCAACAAAGCAGCCGCTGCTGAGAGGTCTTCGACCTTCGGTCGGGTCTCGTCGCGTTCAAACGACAATGTACTGAAATCCATCGTCATCGCATCGTAAAGGAGCAGTTTTCCGGACAAAGACGCATCAAAGCCGAGCAAGAGCTTGATGGCTTCGGTCGCTTGCAAGACGCCAACGATGCCGGGAAGAACGCCAAACACACCGGCATCTGCACAATTGGGGACGGCTTCAGCGGGCGGTGGTTCGGGAAACAGGTCTCTGTACGTTGGCCCACCGTTGTGATTGAACAGCGACACTTGCCCCTCAAAGCGAAACACCGACCCGTAGACCCAAGGCAGTCCAAGCAGCGAACATGCATCGTCGATGAGGTACCGAGTCGGAAGGTTGTCCGTTCCGTCGATAACGAGGTCCCAGCCCTCCAGCAGGTCAAGAGCATTGCCTGGATGAAGCCGACTGGCATAGGTCACGACGTCCACGGTCGGGTCGATGGCGTTCAGTGTGGCTTTGGCAGAGGCTACTTTCGGCTCTCCGATGTCGTTGGTTGCGTGAAGCACCTGTCGTTGAAGATTGCTTAACTCAACTCGGTCGTTATCGACCAAACCCAGTCGGCCAATACCCGCAGCAGCGAGATAGAGGGCTGCTGGTGAACCCAACCCACCGGCGCCGATGATCAACACGCTGGATTGTTGGAGCCGTTGTTGGCCTTCAACGCCAACATTTGGAAGGGAGATGTGCCGTGCGTGCCGCGCAACATCAACCATGAACCGCGCATGAGCCACCCCCACAAGAAGGAAACGGCCTCAGTGAACGTTCTCTTCGAGCCATTTCTCTACGTCGATGGCAGCGGAACATCCCATGCCTGCAGCCGTGATGGCTTGCTTGTAGCGGGTGTCAACAACGTCACCAGCAGCAAACACACCGGGGACAGAAGTCATCGTGTGTTCTTTGTGAATCAGGTACCCGTTTTCATCGGTCTCAACTTGTCCGCCCAGGAAATCCGTGATGGGCGTGTGGCCGATGGCGATGAACGCCCCCGTGGCCTCAATCGTTTCCGTGCTACCGTCCTGTGTGTTTTCAAGAACCGCACCAGAGAGCCCTTTTTCGTCCGAAAGCCACTCCTTGACTTGACGGAAGGTACGAATCTCAATTTTTGGATGATTGGCCGCTCGCTCATACATGATGGTTGAGGCTTTGAAGACATCACGGCGATGAATCAAGGTGACCTTGCTGGCAAACCGGGTGAGGAAAGTTGCTTCTTCACATGCCGAGTCCCCTCCTCCTATGACCAAAACGTGCTCATCTCGGAAGAAGGCCCCGTCGCAGGTGGCACAGGTGGAAATGCCCCGTCCTTTCTGTTCGGCTTCGCCTGGCGCGTCAAGCCAAAGTGATTCTGCACCGGTGCAGACGATGATGGAATGGGTCAGGAAGGTCTCGCCTTCTACCACGACCTTGAACGGTCGCTCAGACATGTCAACCTCGTCGACGTTGCGATCCTGAACTTCAAGACCAAAGCGCTCGGCTTGTTCTCGCAATTGCGTCATCATCTCGGGACCACCGATACCCTCTGGATACCCCGGAAAGTTCTCGATATCGCTTGTCAGCATCAACTGACCGCCTGACATGTATCCTGCAAACATGAGCGGGTTGAGCATGGCTCGTCCGGTGTAAAGGCCGGCCGTATAACCTGCAGGGCCCGAACCGATAATGATGACATTACGTACTTCTGACATGTTGCTTCCCAGCCTTCGGTGAAGAACGGGGGTGTTTGAAGATTCGCCCTCAGCCCTTGGCTTGAGCAAAAAGGAATAGACCCGTGTTGCCGTGGTGCACCGCATGGTCTCGCAATTTGCAGCCGCCTTCGGAATGGGCGTCTACGTGATGGTGGTTCTTTACGCAACAAAAATCCCCTACACCATGATGGTCAATCGTGGCATGGAACACATTCGGGCGGTGTATTACAACCGCAAAATCGTCCACATGTTGGCCGGAGGAGTTGGCTCCCTAAGCGTCCCGTTCCTGTTTACCGAGCTTTGGTACCCCATGATTTGTGGCATCTTACTCACGGCACTGCTGTATGCCTCGCATCGTGCTGGCATCGTGATGCACTGGTTCCAAACAGAACAAAATCAAAACGATGTCAAATTCGGCTTGATGTGGTGGATGTCAATTTCCCTCATCTGGTGGCTTGTTGGCGACCCGTGGTTGGCCATTGTCCCCTCGTTGTTCATGGCCTTCGGCGACGGTGTCACTGGCGTAGTGCGCAACGCCGTGGTTCAGAAGCGGTCAAAAAGCCCCATTGGCAACGTCTTCATGTTCATCGTCAGCGCACCGCTCGGGTGGTTTGCAGCCAAAGCTGGCGACCCAAGCATCCCGGTGTGGGGATTGCTCTCGGCCACGGTAGCAACGGTTGTTGAGCGCTATGAGTTTGGACCCATCGACGACAACATCCTCATCACGGTGTGTGCAACACTTGTGCTCCTCATCGGCGTCCAAATCGGGCCGCTGCTTTGACCCAAACCAGTGATCGTGAATGATGTCACTGACCAATGAGTTGGTAATCGTCGCTGAGAGGCGTGGCACCGGTTTCAACATGGATGATTTTGCCGTCTTGGAATCTATAGAATGCAAGCACGGCTTCCGACGTTGACCCGTTTGCAAAGTGAGCAATGGAATGCCCAACACCGACTTCATCGTTCTCAAACAGGATTCGGTGAGACTCGGTTCGAACGGCACCCGTACCGGCAAACGCCATGATATCGCCCTTCGTCATCACGGCTCCACCGACATGCGGATAGAACTTGCAATCATCATGGATCACGTCATCGAGTGCAGCTTTGTTTCCGGATTCAAAGGCTTCTTCATAGGCAGTAAGGATGCTCATGTATCACCCATCCATTCTTGGTTGATAATCGCTTTCGCTCATTCAAACGGCCACAGATGACCTCATCGCAACCTTTGAATCTCGTCTCATCAAGCCCTCAGCATGAGAATTCATTGCCTCGGAGGAGGGCTCGTCGGGTCGTTTGTCACCCGAAAACTGGTCGAAGATGGCTTTGATGTCCACCTCTATGATGTCGTTCATCGTAACACACCAGCCACCTTCCACCACATCAACGCCATGGAGGCAGACCACGAGATGGCAGACATCATTGTGAACATGGTGCCAGGCTCCATCGGGCACGAAGTCCTTCGAGCGTTGAACAACGGTAAACATCGTATCGTTGACCTTTCGTTCAGCGAGACTACCCCCGATGCCTTAGAGGACGGCAGCAGCACCGTTCTCTGGGACGTCGGCATCGCTCCTGGATTGTCCAACATGCTCGTGGCCCTCGCAGCAAGAGAATTGGGCCATCTTGACGAGGTGACGATCAAAGTGGGCGGAAATCCTGCTGAACCGGACCATACCTGGTCCTACATGGCCCCCTTTTCACCCCATGATGTGATCGCTGAATACACACGGCCTGCCCGAATCGTCAAGGATGGAAAAGTGACCGTGGTACCCGCCATGAGCGACTTGCACCCCATTGATGCCAATGGGCGTGAAATGGAGGCCTTCCTCACCGACGGTTTGCGCTCCTTGATTTCCATACCGGCCACCTCAATGGGCGAGTACACGGTTCGATGGCCCGGCCATATTCAACGCTACCAAACCACACAACAAACGCCCGATGAATTGGTTTATGCTTGGCGTTTTGACCCAGAGCGTCCAGAATTCACGTGGATGGAGGTGAGAATGATAAGCGGGAAGGCAGCACGGATATGGACCGTTGAAGACCGTGGATTGGGCGGGGATTCAAGCATGGCGAGAACAACGGGCCTGGTGACCTATGCGTGCGTGAAGGCCTGGGTCCAACAAGACCTGTTTGATGGGGGTGTTCATCCTCCGGAAAATCTCCCAACGGAAACCATCCACGGTGTCATCGACCTCCTCAAGGCAAATGGGGTACACATCAACTCCAAGGATTACGATTTACCCGAGTGAAAAAAACAATCGTCCACAAGGGCCCGCCTCGTGGCCGTATGCGTGTACAACTGTAGCCTCGAACACGACCCACTGCGAACCCATGTTGACATGCTCGCCGCGTGCAAGGGTGTTCTGCAATACCCCTTGTGTACAC
>Ga0181568_10000247_pt1 | contig 47002 bp, 29 predicted proteins | sample 101ome_20_FD_133758 | JGI IMG/M metagenome (GOLD analysis project Ga0181568, IMG submission 133758) | Coastal salt marsh microbial communities from the Groves Creek Marsh, Skidaway Island, Georgia - 101404AT metaG (megahit assembly) | ecosystem: Environmental > Aquatic > Marine > Intertidal...
CGTTGTTATATGGGTTGGCGCTAATAATTTCCACTCTAGAGGAGATAAGCGCACTTGGTTAGGGGTAGTGCCCGGCGTAGAGTTTGGAGACAAGCAGTACGCACACTGCGATACTAAGCAGAACTGAGGTTCTAGGCGATATAGATGAAAGGTATCTAGACGCTTAGTTGGAGGTAAACCCAAGTCCTTCACCCACCCTTAATTTAAAGCCCGCCACTGTGCGGGCTTTTTTCTTTTTTGATAAATACTAATGTCAAATATAGGAGCCTCTTAAAGAGGACTTATGCGGAACTCACCGCGTAGACCCTAGAACGGCAATGATTAAACAAAGGAGAAATAATCATGGGAAGACCATTAAACAAAAGATACTTCGGAGCAACAGAAGGCTCAGTAGGTACTGAAGGTAACAACTTTACAGTGAATTGTAAAATTGGTTCAAATTCAGCTACAGAAGACGGTGTAATTCTTTCACAAAGATCTGAAAACAAATTTAACGTACACGATGATCCAGATGGAACATCTGGTAACACAGGAGTATGTACTCTAGTTGCTAAAGCAAGTGGATCACTAGCAGCAGACGAAATGTCAATCAACGGTATTATTACTGCTACTGGCACAAGTGTATGGGTTACAAAAATTTATAACAGAACATGTAGAGACGAAAATGATAATCGTTACACATGGACTATTGAAGACGATTCATCTGCAAACTACATGTCATTAGTAGCTATCTAATATAGATATTCGACAATAGGAATTGTAAATGTCAAAATATCTTAATATAGACGGTAATTATAAGATAAGTGTAACTGATAATGGTACTATTACATTAGATACTGGTTCTGCTACAGGTGAAGTTATAATTACAGGAAACTTGGTTGTACAAGGTGATACAACTACAGTTAATACTGCTACACTAACAATTGAAGATAGACTTATTACACTTAACCAAGGCGGTGATAGTGGCGGTCAAATTTCAGCTGTTGGTGGTCAGCAAGTTTCTGGTTTAGAAATTGATCGTGGTGGTTCTGATGTATATTGGGTTTTTGACGAAAACATTAATACAGAAGCACCAGGTCCTGGTGCTTGGGTAGGAAGATCTGGCAATGCTGGTTCTAGTGGTACTATTGTAGGAATAAGAACTACTAGTATTAATACTGCTGGAACAGATCTTTTCTTAGTTAATCAAGGAACTGGTGTTGTTACAGTTAGTGGTACTAACGAGTATGAAAGACAAATTTTTGAATATGATGGAAATCTTGTAGACTTTACAGCTAGTCCAATTCTTAAAGCAGATGCACATGACACATTAATTAATGCTAAAGGTGTTGTTGATTATCTTGACGGATTCTTTGTTGGACGATTCCAGCGTAAAATTGAAAGCCCGCCCGAAACAATTACAAAATCATATGTCGAAGTTAAAGATGTTGAAGATACATTCTTTGAGGACGGCAATGGTGCAACTACATTGCTTGAAGGCAGTTTAGTTGAATTTGGCGTTGACGGAAACGTTGTTGCTGAATTTTATAACAACCGTGTTGAACTACAACACTTACGTATTAGCGATACAACTATACAAACAACGTCAAGTAATGGAGATTTAGTTTTATCAGCAGCAGGAGCAGGTAGTGTAGTAGTTGACGATACACTATTATTAACACCAGTTCCACACGCAGATGATGATGGACCATTAGATCCGTTTCAAGGATACGACGACGATACAGAAAATCCAGATCCTCCTGCACAAGGTGTAAAGTTATATAATAAGCCAGAAAGAACAGGTGGATCGGGAGTTTATTTTGTAAATAGTAGTGAAACACAAGACGAATTAGCAAGTAGAAAAAGATCGATATTATTTTCGATGATATTTTAAGAGGAACATAAATGGCAATTAATAATACACAAATAGGCGGCGGCTATACTGATATATTGACTGTTCCTAACGACGGATCAGTAGCTAACGGCTGGGCTGTTACTACTATCTTATTTTGTAACACAGCATTACCTGAAGACATTGGAACAGAAGACGGTGATACTTTTTTAGATTTACATCTATGTAAAGCAGGAGCAGCAGCCGGTCCCGGAAACATGGTACTAAACAATATTCCTATCCCTGCAGGCGAAACATTTAGTTTTGATACAGAAAAAATAATTTTAGAGCCAACCGATGTAATAACAGCAGCAACGACATCGCCAACTAATATTACAGCAACAGTGAGTTATATTGAAGTATAATGAGATATATTAAACGACAAACAACTAATACAAGAGGACTTATCGGCAAAGGCGTACACATGACAGCCAACGATAGAGAAATCCTACTTGACAGTGATAATGTTGTTTTGATTCCTAAAGGCCCTACAGCAACTCGTCCACAATTTCCAAAAAACGGACATATGCGTTACAATACTACTGACAATCGTTTTGAAGTGTATGAAGCAGGCAGATGGGACGGCGTAAGAAATACTGCTCCATCAAGTAGTGCGCCTGTAACTGTACAAGCATTAGGTAACGGTGATGCTAGTGAAGTATACTTTGGACCATTAGATAGCGGAGATCCTTTTTATCCTGTTCCGTTAGCAGCACAGAATGTACTAGTATTTGTAGAAAACGTTTATCAACTTCCTAATACAAACTATTCTCTTATACAAAATCCCCCAGGAAAATCAGCAGGCTGGTATTTAGAATTTGCATCAGCACCAGACTTAGGTAAACCAATAACAGTCCTACATAACTTCGACAAGTAAATTCAATAAATACTGTGTCAAGGAGAATAGTGAGTGGCACAAGTAGGTAGAATATCTGGTCCGTTATTAGAAGAAAATCTTTTAAGAAAAGGTTTTACTAATAACACATCGCAAGACGATCTTAAATTTAAAAACACAAATAGCGATACAACACTATTAAAAATAGATGTTACAAATGGTCGCTTGGGTATTGATCTAGAAGCCCCTGCAAATGCACTTCACGTATCTCAAACCTTACGAACAGTTAATTTAATTGGCGACACAGCAAACGTTGCAAACTTTAATTTTTCTAATAATAATATTAATGTTGACGGAAATTTTTATCTTGATGCCAGCGATAGAATACAACTTAGTAATTTAGAAACTGAACAGTTTTTTGTATCTGATAATTTTATTACAACTAAAGATACAAATGCAAATATAGAGATTTTACCTAATGGCACAGGCACAGTTGAAATACCAACAAATTTAAATATAACCGGAAGTTTACATTCAACAGGAAATATTACTTTTGACGGATCTGTAACGTTTGGAGATTCAGACACTGACGATGTTAGTTTTAATGCTGATATTGCCGATAACATTCATGTTCCGGAAGACGATGTTTATAATTTAGGAGGAGCTTCTCAGAGATGGAGTAGCATTTATACAAATCTAGTAAACGGGCAATTAGTTACTTCAGGTAATGTATCTGTCGACGGTGCAGAAGTTAATTTAAGATTAGGCAATATTTTATATGTATCAAAAAATGGTTCTGATTCTAATGTAGGCGATCATCCTAATGGTCCATTACTAACTATTAAGGAAGCACTTGCACGTTGTGATGCAAGCACTGCTGGTAATGTAACAATATATGTTTTTCCAGGAGTATACGAGGAAATATGTCCATTAGTACTACCTGAGGAAGTAACACTTACAGGTACTGATCTAAGAAATGTTGTCATTAAACCTACAGTAGCAACACAAAGCAATGATATATTTCATTTAAGCGATAGTTGTACAATATCAAAAATAGCAGTTAAAGATTTTTATTATGATAGCATAAACGATACAGGATATGCATTTCGATTTGCATCTGGAGAAGTTATTACTAAAAGAAGTCCTTATGTACAAGATGTTACTGTAATAACAAAAGGAAGTACGACAACCGCAGACGATCCAAGAGGGTTTGCTGCTGGCGATGCTGGTAGAGGTGCATTAATTGATGGCGCAGAATTAGATAGTGCAAGTATTGAAGCGAGTATGCTTTTCCATTCTTGTACTTTTATTTGTCCTAATGCCGATGTTATTAATATGACTAACGGTGTTAGAGTAGAATGGTTAAACTCATTTACATACTTTGCTAACAGAGGACTGTACGCATTTAACAGCGCAACAGGCCGTACAACATACGACGGCAGTACAGTTAAATATGGTGCAGAAATACGTTCAATTGGTTCAGCAAACGTATATGGTAATTATGGTGCAGTAGCAGACGGTGCAGACTGTTTAATGTATCTAATACAACATAATTTTGCTTACATTGGTGTAGGAAAATATGTTGATAATGATCAAAGTAGAGCAATTCAAAGTCAAGAAGTTACAGAACTTAATAATGGTAAAATACATTTTACTACAACTGATCACACTGGAAGTTTTAGAATAGGTGATAATTTCTTAGTAGACTTTGAAACTGGTAATACTACAATTAATCTTGATGATCTAATAATTGACCAATTCAATGCTTTAAGAATAGTACAGGGTGCTAACGAAACAACCATCGACGGTGCATATATTGACGTTGGTAATTTTACTCTTAGAGGAAATACAATACAATCAAATGGCGGTCCAATAAACATTACCGCAGCAAATGGAGAAATTAATCTACAAGACAATACAAACATTGCAGGAAACTTAGACATAAGTGGAGATTTAAGTTACGGTGGCGTATTAAATATTTCAGGCGACGACCCTAGTGATTCATTAATTTTTAATGTAGAGTTTGAACAAAATTTTAATCCTAATCAAAGTCAAACATTTAACTTAGGTAGTTTTACAGAAAGATGGTTAGTAGCTCATTTAGATAGAGTAGAATCAAACGATATAACCATATTTGACAATGTTATACAAACTAATATTTCAAATGCAGATTTAGAATTACGTGCAGATTCGAATAACAAAATATTAATACCATCAAATAATTTTCAAATAGAAAATAATTTTGAAGTTAAAGGAACTGCTACTCTTGGTAATACAAACATTACAGGAACATTAACAGTTGTAGGCGATACAAATTATACCGGTAATGTAACTACTGAAAATCTAAATGTAACAGGTAATCTTAATGTTAATTCAATAGCACAGTTTGAAGAAATATTAATAGATGACAACTATATTACTACAACAAGTTCAAATGCAGATTTAGAAATACGTGCAAACGGAACTGGAACTATAAATTTACAGGAATACGTAAATGTAACTAACAATTTAAGTGCAGATAACATAGATGCTACTAATGTAACAGCAACAATAAACGTCACATCAGATAATGCTAATATAGGCAACATAGAAATTAATGACAACTATATTGAAACTACAAGTCTTAATGGAGATTTAAATCTTGTTTCTGATCGTAATATATTTGTTAGAGATACCGATGTTACGTTTGAACAAGACTTAACAATTAATGGCACAACTATTTTAAACAGTGACTTAGGTATTACAGGAACAATAACACAAACAAGTAATACAACACAAACTGGTAATGTTACTCTAAATGGTGAATTTACAAACGGTGATATATTAATTGAAGACAACTTTGTTACAACTACAAATAGTAACAGTAATTTAGAACTACGTGCTAGTGGCACTGGCGAAATACTTGTACCGACTAACAATGTACAAATTAATAATAATTTAACCGTTAGTAGCCTTGCAGATTTACAATCCATTATAATTAACGGACCGCTAACTCATATAGGAAATAGAAATCAAATAGGAGGTTATACACAAGGCGGTGAATTAACAGTTGACAATGTTTATGTTGAAGATAACTTTATTAGCACACTAGGCGGAAATTTAACAATTCAAGCAAGTGGTACAGGCGAAGTTCTAATACCAAATAACAATGTACAAATAAACAACAATCTAACAGTAAGCACGGATACAGATTTACAAGGTACTACAATTATTGGATCTCTAACACATACTGGTGATAGAAATCAAACTGGTAACTTTACATTAAATGGCGAGTGGACTGTAGATAACGTTTATCTAGAAGATAACTTTATATCAACTACAACTGGTAATTTAACTCTACAAGCAACAGGTGATATTAATGTTGATGCTAATGATGTAGAAATTGCTCAAGACTTAACTGTAAGCGGAGCAACTGATTTACAAGGTACTACAATTACCGGCACTATAACACAAACCGGCAATAGAACGCAAACTGGTAATTTAGACGTTGCTGGAGAAATTACTAACGGCAATATTCTAATTGAAGACAACTTTATTACTACTACAAATACTAACTCAGATTTAGAATTACGTGCTAGTGGTACTGGTGAAATTGTTATCGATTCTCAAGACACAGTTACTATAAACAATAACTTGTTTGTAGGCGGCACAATGTCATATAATGGTTCATTAACAATCAATGGTAATGTTATCTTACAAAGTAATACACAAGACGGAAGTCTTACTGTTACTGACAATCTTGAAATTGCTGCAACACTTGATGTATCCCAAGAAGCACAGTTTGAAGAAATATTAATTGATGACAACTATATTACTACAACAAGTTCAAATGCAGATTTAGAAATACGTGCAAACGGTATAGGAGAAATACTTGTACCTAATAATAATCTAAAAGTAAACAATAATTTGTTTACAGCAAGTATTAGCACAACAGATATCACAATTAATAATGATCTAGTATTAGATGAGCTTGTTATTACTGACAGTAACATTGAAATAGCAGAAAACTATCTAACTACAAAAACATCAAATACAAGTTTAGAATTACGAGCTAATGGCAATGGCGAAATCTTAATACCAAACAATAATGTACAAATCGACAATAATCTAGTTGTTAGCGGAAATACAGATTTACAAGATATTGATATTACTGGAATACTAACACACAACAACGATACATCACAAGTTGGTAATTTATCTATTACTGGATCATTAGATGCTACAGGATCTTTAACAGTTGGTAGTGATGCTAACTTTAAGCAAATACAACTAATTGGCAATTTTGTCAACAATACAACATTAGACTCTAATTTAGAACTACGTGCTAGTGGCACTGGAAATGTAATATTTAAAAACGACACACAAATTACTAATGATGTTTTCACAAGAAATTTAACATTACTTGGTCCGTTACAAGTTAATCAAATATTAGATATAACTGAGTTTAATGTTGAAACAAATATTAGATTTAGAGACAACTTTATCGAAACTACAGAATCTAATTCTGATTTAGAACTTCGTAGTCTAGGGTCTAAAGGTATTTTTGTAGAGAAGGTAGAGTTTACAACTGATTCTAAGATACAAACAGTTGGTGATAGTTCGTACAATGAAGACATTATTCTTTCACCTAACGATAGTATAGTAATTAGTTCTACAAAGGCATTACAAGTACCGGTAGGATCTAGTGAAGACAAACCTAATACTATAGCAACAGTTTTTGAAGGGCTTGCTGCATACGAAGATGTTTCTGAAGAAACTATCGATGCAGGAACTGCAAGTTCTATAGATCCTATTTCCTATGATGGTGGAGGTTCTGTATTATCATTTACAGTTGGAAATGTTGGTAGTTTAAGATTTAATACAGATTATAATTCATTTGAAGGAACATCAAATAGTCTTGGTAAAGTTATACTTGGGGGTATTTATTCGGATGATAGAAGAACTAATTTAGTTGCTAACTCTACAACTAATGAAATAGAAATGACTGTAGATAATGCACTAGTAGCAACAGCATCGTCTACAGGAATAACTATCAACGGACTTCAAGTAGAAGATGTCAATATACAAGATAATCTAATATCAACAAACGTATCAAATTCAGATCTTGAACTAAGGGCTAATGGTACCGGCGAAGTTCGTTTAGGCGATATTAGAATTAAAGAAGCAACTATTAAAGACAGCGGAAATAGTTTAACATTTGAAAACACAGGCTACGGAAAAATTAAATTTGCCGGCTCAAAAGGTATAGCAATACCTTATGGAACAACAGCAGAAAGACCAGCAAATTTAGGACAACCTAATCCAGAAATCGGCGATACTCGTTGGAATACAACTACTGAGATATTAGAAACATGGGACGGCAATCAGTACCTATCAGCAGCAGGTGTTGCTGCGGCAATTAGCGAGCAAGAGTTTAATGACTTGCTACTAGAATACACTCTAATCTTTGGCTAATAGCAGCCTTTTAAACAAATCATATAAATACTATTAATGCGAAGCAAGACCATTGTTGACCAACATATCGACGAGCTGAGCAGGACGAACTGTGGTTATCCGGCAAAGAGCGAGAGCTGAAAATTTGGGTAGAGGGACAGGATCCCCGTGTTGAGGAGAACAGATGAGCGCACTTGGTCGTATTAGCGGTCCGCTCTTGAAGTCAAATTTGATCCGTAATGGGATTGATCTGGCTTTCGAGACTGATTTGCTATATCTTGATGTTAATAACCAGAAGATTGGTGTTAAGCTCGGCCTTGACGGAAACGGGGACGCAATAAAGCCAGAATACGAATTAGACGTAGGCGCAACTACCCGCACAACAGATCTTATAGTAACTAATCGAGCAGACATTGGAAATGTCAACATTGTTGGCAATACTATTTCTAGTGATACTGCTGTTCTTAATTTAGGAACACTCGATAATATAGTTTATAATAACAAATTACGTGTAGATAGCATTGACATTGAAGGAAATGTTATTAGCACAAACGATTCAAATGCAAACCTAGAACTTAGACCACACGGTACAGGAACAGTTGAAATATTTGCTGATACAAATGTTACCGGAAATATACACGCTACCGGAAATATAACAGCAGATGGAAGTATTACAATAGGTGATGCAAATACTGATAATGTTATCTTTAATGCAGAAGTCGCGTCAGACATTATTCCTGATGCTGATGATACATACAACCTCGGCTCTGGCGGAAGACAATATTCTATAAGTAGTGGACATATATCTTTAGGTGATGTAACTTTAACTGTAAGTAGTGGAATAGGTACACTAAGTATTCCTTCTACAGATAGTACTGCCTGGATTGATGATTTAATGGAACAACCATTAAATTACAAATATTTAATGGCACTTGAAGGTACAGAAGGTACATTACATGACGTAACTCGAACCGGTGCTTGGAGCGGCGAACATCCTCAAACTGCTAATATATCTGCTCCTAGTATATTAGACGGAACGTATAATGTTGTTCAAATTAACATAGATGCAAAACGTTGGGCAGATGTATGGGTAGACAATATTGTAACTAACGGCGTTAATACCGGTACATTAATTGTTGACGGGGTAGACTTAACACTACGCCAAGGAAATACTTGGTACGTTGCAGAGAACGGCGATGATTTAAATTCAGGAACACATCAGCAAGATCCAAAAGGTAGTTTAAAAAATGCATTATCGTACGCACAATCAGGGGATACAGTAGTTGTTTATCCTGGAGTGTATACTGAAGAATTTCCATTAACTGTTCCAACAGGAGTTACCATTAAAGGTCTTGGCGGTATTAGATCAGTTAAAATTATTCCTACAACACTAACAAGATATAATGATGCATTTTTACTTAACGGTGAAACTACAATAGAAGATTTAACTGTTGCAGATTTTTACAGTGGCGGTAACTTGTATGCTCCTGATTCACAAACAGTTGTAAGTGCTCCATTTGATCAAAGTGCAACATTTGATATAGGAACTGCACCTTTTGCACACACATATGTAAGCGGCGGCAGAATACATCCGGGCGGCCCAACAAACACAGGTTATAATATAACAAATGCAACTTATAATCATACAACGGGAATATTGGAAGTATTTTGGTCAGGACCTGCAATTGGAAGCGTAATACCAGGACAAAAACCTGTATTCCTAACAGGATTAACATTTAGTTGCAACGGAGGAAACAGAACATTTCCAGATAACGGTTATGCTTTCCGTTTTGCAACAGACTTTGAAGTTACAACACGCTCACCTTACATTAAAAACATTACTGTAATTACAGCAGGTAGCACAACTACAGTAGAAGATCCTAGAGGCTATAATGCACATAATGCAGGTAAAGGTGCTTATATTGACGGTGCTTATGCTACTACTAACAGTAAAGAAGCAAGCATGTTGTTCCATTCAGCAACGTTTATTACACCTGGTGTAGATGCTGTAACAATGACAAATGGTGTTAGAGTAGAATGGCTTAATTCTTTTACATACTTTGCTAATCGATCAATATATGCATTTGACAGCAACGATGGATTGTACGGAGCAGGTAAGACAAGAATTAGACTTAGTGGCATCAGTGGAACATTCCAAGCAGGTGACACTGTTACTTTTGATGTTGAAGATAGCACAGATGTTAGCATAACAATCGATGACGTCGATGGCGACACATTAATTGTTGATGGCAAAGACATTAGTTTAATCGGATTTGATTCAACGCCAACTTCAATATCAAACGGATCAGGCGCAACTGCAACAACTATTGAAAACGTTGATGTAAGAGACTTTGGTGCAGAAGTAAGACTAATTGGATCTGCAAGCGTGTATGGAGATGCTGGTCTTGTAGGTGTTGGTGCAGGTGTACTAATGTACGCTATAGGACACAATCTTGCTTATATTGGTAACGGTAAAGAAGTTACCAATGATGCAGAAACTGTTATTCAAAGCAACGAAGTTATTGAAATTGATAATGCTAAGATACGTTATAATTCAGTAGATCACAAAGGAGATTTTCGTGTTGGTGATCTATTTTATGTAAACCAAGAAACAGGTAGCGCAACATTTACTGTAAGCGATTTTATTATTAATACAACAAATGGAGTTACATTTACTACAGGAAGCGATACTACATTTGTAGATGGTACTAAAGTTGAAACAGGAAACTGGAGATTTAGTGGAAACACTATCGAAACAGTATCTGGCTCAGCAAACTTTAATGCGGCAAACGGCGAAATTAATTTACAAGATAATACAAATATTACAGGTAATTTAGATGTAACAGGTAATGTTACTATTGGCGGAAATATTACAATTGGTGACGAAGCAACTGACACAATACAAATTATTGCAGGCATTGATAGTGATATTGTTCCAAAAACGGATAGTACTTATAGCTTAGGAACTTTAACTAAAACCTGGAGTAACTTATTTGTAGATCAAATAAATGTTGATAATATTCAAATCACGCAAAACTATATTACTACAACAGAATCTAATTCAGACTTAGAGTTACGTGCAAACGGCACAGGAAAGATACTTGTTCCAAATAATGATGTACAAATTGATAATAATCTTAATGTAATTGGAACTACTACTTTAGCTAATACTACTATTACTGGAACAGTAACAACAGTTGGAGATACAAATCAAACCGGAAACATTAATGTTACCGGAAACGTAATTGTAGAACAAGAAGTTAATGTCACTGGAAAAGCGCAATTTGAAGAAATATTAATTGATGACAACTACATCACTACAACAAGTTCAAATGCAGATTTAGAACTAAGAGCAAATGGTACAGGCGAGATACTTGTTCCTAATAACAATGTAAACATTACAAATGATTTAACGGTTACGGGCGATGTTAGTGCTAACAATGTAACAGTAACAGCTAATGTTACAGCAAATGATGCTAATATTGGCGATGTGCAAATCAGCGGAACAACTGTTGAGGCAACTGCATCAAACGCAGACTTAGAACTACGTGCAAATGGAACAGGTGATATCCTAGTTCCGAGTAATGATGTTATTCTTTCACAAAATTTAACTGTAAACGGATCTACAACATTACAAGGCACAAACATCAACGGAAATATAACACACGTTGGTGACACTACACAAACTGGAAATGTTACGCTTTTAGGCGAGTGGACTAATGGTAATATTAAAATTGAAGATAATTTTGTTACTACAACTAATAGCAATTCAGACTTAGAATTACGTGCTAATGGCACAGGACAAATTTTATTACCGGATAACGATTTACAAATTGATAACAACTTAACTGTTAGTGGTGCTACTGATTTACAAACAACAACAATAACAGGAACAATTACGCATACTGGTAATACAATACAAACCGGTGATTATACTATCGCAGGCAGTTGGTCCAACGGTGATTTGCAGTTTGACGGTAATGTTATTTCTACAACAACTTCTAATAGTGATTTAGAACTTCGTGCTAACGGTGTCGGCGAAATACTTATACCTAACAATAATGTTCAAATTGACAATGATTTAACTGTTAGTGGTGCTACTGATTTACAAGGTACAACTGTAACAGGTACTATTACGCACACAGGCGATACCACACAAACTGGTAATTACACAATCGCTGGCTCGTTTACAAATGGCGATATTCAAATAGATGGTAATACAATTGAAACTACTGCATCAAACAGTGATTTGGAATTACGTGCAAGCGGCAGCGGCACAATTAATGTTCCTTTAAATAATGTTACATTTAGCCAAGCACTAACAGTAAGCGGCGCAACTGATTTACAAAATACAACTGTAACAGGTATTATTAACCATACAGGTGATTATAATCAAACTGGTAACTTTACTATTGGTGGTGAAATTACTAATGGTAATATATTAATTGAAGATAATTTTATTGCTACAACAGAATCTAATTCAGACTTAGAACTACGTGCCAACGGTACTGGTGAAATACTAATACCAAACAATGATGTTAGAATTGCAAATAACTTATATGTATTAGGTGATGCTACACTAGGTGATACAACATTAACAGGTAATGTTAGCATCACAGGTGATATAACACAAAGCGGCGACTATTCAATTAGTGACGATGTTACTGTTGGCGGAGCATTGACTGTAACACGTTCTGCACAATTCGAAGAAATACTAATAGACGATAACTTTATTACAACTACTACAAGTAATGCAGACCTAGAATTACGTGCAAATGGTACTGGTGAAATATTAATACCTAACAATGACTTACATATTACAAATGACTTAACTGTTGACGGCACTATTACAGTCGGTGATATTAATTCAGCAGGCACTATTACTGCTAATAGATTTAGTACAGGTGATATTTTAATTGATGATAACTTTATTACTACAACAACAAGTAATAGTAATTTAGAACTTCGTGCTAATGGTACTGGTGAAATATTAATACCTAACAATGATTTACAAATTGATAATGATTTAACTGTATCAGGAACTACAACACTAACTAACACAACTATTACAGGAACTATTACACATGTTGGTAATACTAATCAAACAGGTAACACAACAGTAACAGGCGATGTAACAGTTACACAAGACTTAGATGTTAGTGGAGCAGCACAATTTGAAGAAATTTTAGTTGACGACAATTATATTACAACTACAACATCAAACGCAGACTTAGAATTACGTGCTAATGGTGCTGGAAATATTCTAATACCAAATAACAATGTTGAAATTACAAACGACTTAACTGTCTCTGGAACGCTAACTACGAATAATATTGTAGCAACAGGTACTATTAGTGCAAGCGGATTTAGAACAGATTCGTTATTAATTGATGACAACTATATTACTACAACAAATTCTAATGCAGATTTAGAACTACGTGCTAGTGGTACTGGATCTATATTCTTAAACACACTAGAAGTTAATGAAACAACAATTTCGTCAGCAACAGATGATATTACTTTTGTACCAGGTTCCGGATTAGTTAAAATAGACTCTACAGGATCTTTAGTATTACCTGTAGGAGATACTAGTCAACGTCCGACAGGAAGTGCAGGACAAATAAGATTTAATAGCGAACTAGATAGGTATGAAGGTTTTGACGGCACAGCCTGGTCAAATCTAAAAGGTGTAGAAGATTTAGATGGCGATACAAAAGTTACTGCTGAACTAACACCAGGTGCTAATGATAATACTATTAGATTTTATACAGCAGGAACAATAGTTACTGATATTAATTCAGACAGACTTAGTACAAATAAGATAGTCGTAGATGACATTACCATTGATGGAAATGTGATAAGTACAAGTACATTAAATACTGATTTAGAATTTACTGCCAACGGTACTGGAGCAGTAGTAATTGATAATTTTTCAATTGCTAATAACACTATTACTAATACTGTTTCAAACAGTATTACTGTTTTTGAAGAAACAGACAATGGATATGTTAAATTTGACGGTACATACGGCTTTGTTATACCAGTAGGTGGAAATGCACAGCGTCCTCCAATTGCGTATACTGAAACAGGACAGATGCGTTATAATACTGACGGAAGTCGTGTTGAAATATATGATGGTAGTAACTGGGTTTCAGCAGCAGGTTCGAGTGCAGGTATTAGTCGAGCAGATGCAGAAGATATTGCGTTTGAAATTGTTTTGAGTTTAGGATAAAGATATGGCAACATTATTTAAAAATAAAGTAGTAAAGGAAGTAGGAGTATTACCAGTTGATATTTATGAAACTGATGCAAGTACCCGAGCTACTATTATTGGCATGAGCTTAACAAATTTAACAAATTCTTTTGTATATGTTGATGTTCTTGTGTCAGACGATACTAGTAATACAGGATATTATTTGAAAGAAACACTTTTACCTGCAAATACTAGTTTAAGAGTAGTTAATCAAGGCGAAAAATTAATTGTCGCCCCAACAAATAAAGTACAAGTTCGATCAAGCGTTAATGATAGTGTTGATGTTGTATTGAGCTTTGTGGAGATTGTATAATGACATACTATGTAGGAAATAACCCCCAGGATGTACTTAATGGTATTATCAAAAGATATTTTTATGGCTTAAGAAGAAATGATGATGGTGAGTTATTCTTAGCAAGGATTGACCAATTACAAGGCGGAGATCAAATATCCACTATTAACGATGTTGGTATTGCAGAAAATAACTTTCCAGATTTTGAAGAAGGTATCGATTATCTTGACGGTGTTGATGCAGATCATAATGTTGTTTATAAAAATTTAAGATATCCACAACTAAGATGGGACGGTAGATCGTTAACATATTACATTGATCCAGAAGATGGACAACTAATTATGAGAATTTCAGAAGGATACGAATATCCTGAGAACATTTCGGGACCAGGATACTAAGGAGCAAACTAAATGGCTGAGTTTAAACTAGATAGATTTAAATATAATTGGAGAGGCGAATGGACAGCCGCCACCGAATATAAAAGAGATGACATTGTAAGACTAAATGGTAAAAGTTATGTATGTGTTGTAACACATACTGCTAATGCAATATTTAGAGATGACTTAAACGCTATCCTTCCAGGATCAAATCCGCCACAACCTCAGCCAAAATGGGTGGTAATGACCGATGGTAGACAGTTTATTGGCGAATACGCAACTGATGTTGTTTACGATTTAGGTGATATTGTTGTTTATGACGGTGTTACGTGGGTTTGCATTAATTCTCATACTTCTACAGGTGCTCCTTCAGAATCAGTTAATTGGGAATTACTAGTAAACAGTATGGCATTTGTTGGTGCTTGGACAAGTGGTGTTGTTTATGGTCCGGGTGCTATTGTAAAATACGGTGGTAACGCTTATAAGTGTATAACTGCACACCAAGCAGGAGGCACTTTAGAAGAATCTATCTCAAATTGGGAAGATTTTTATATAGGATATCAATACAGAGGCGATTGGGCGCCAGGAACTGATTATTTTGTTAATGATTTAGTAAAATACGGCGCAACAATTTTTAATTGTACTGAATCACATACATCTAGTGGACCAGAATTAGACTTAACAAAGTTTGTTTTAGAGATTCCAGGTTCACAAAAAGAACCAATTGACTGGGACAGCGAAACATACTATCAAAATGGTGATATTGTACGTTATGGCGGCTTTCTTTACATTGCTAACGATAATAGTTTTGATGTTGATCCATCAAGAGACCAAGATGACAGTACAGTTACATGGGTAATGTTGGCAAAAACTACTAGTTTCTTGGGAGAATGGGGTAAAGGTAGAATATATAAACCAGGAAATGTCGTTCTTAGAGGTGGAAACCTTTATATGGCTGTTAGAGATGTTAATCTAGCTACAGGAACAGATAGTACAGCTGATTATTTAGATCCAGATATATGGGAACATCTTGCACCAGGGCAAATTTGGGACGGATCTTGGACTGTAGGAAAATATTATAGCGTAGGAGATGTAGTTTATCATTTAGGAAGTGCATATGTTTGTAATACAGAGCATTTATCAACAAGTATTGATAGACCAAATAATTTAGAAAATTATTTTTACTGGGATGTATTAATAGAAGCTGGATCTCCTGGAGGATTACACGACAAAGGTGATCTTCTTACTTACGGACTTAGCAGAGAATGGGCGTTAGATGACAGTACAGAAGGTGATGTACGTGTTCCAATAGGATCTAACCTACAAGCCTTATCAGTTAGTGACGAACATGAAGCATTTTGGAGAAATACTACTGCTGATGCTGACGTCATTTATGTTTCTACAACAGGTAAAGACTTACCGGGCTATGGAAAAACACATCAAACTCCGTTTAGAACAATTAGACATGCTTGCGAATATGTAGAAGACAATTATACTCCTCTAACTCCTACTAAAATCCAGGTAGCAACAGGAAGATTTGAAGAAATTGGCCCAATACCTATTCCTGCAGGTTGTGTTGTTATGGGAGACGAGTTAAGATCAACAACTGTGGTAGCAAACAGTCCTATTCCAGAGTATTTGTCAGAACTACCATATATTAAAACAATCAGCGACAAACTTAATCTACTAATTTTAGATTTGATACAAAATAGACGAATTGATGTTAGCGAAGGAAATTTAGAAACCCAAGTATTTACTAAGGACGTTAGTAGTATAGCAGCAGCAGAATATGTAATATCTAGATTTAACGATTATATTAACTATATAACTTTCGTTCTCGAAAGCACTGATACACTTCCTACAACAACAGGAAGCAATACACTAGCAACAGAAAATTTATTCCAAGAAGGATATAGACAGCTATTTGCTAACAGAGAATTTCTTGCACACGAAATATTATATTGGTTAAAAGCAGAAAATCCGTTGTATAATTTTGATAATGATAGAATTTTAGGTATAACTAGAACATTAATTAGAGGTTTAGCATTAGATTTACGTTATCAAAACAGTAATTTTAGATCAATATTGGCAGCTAGAAGATATACAAACGGTGCAAACGGTTCTCAATCAGATGATATTTTCTATATGAGAGATACAACTGGTTTACGTAACATGACTACCGAAGGTCTTCAAGGTACCCTTAATCCTCCAGGCGTATTTGAGTTATATCAACGTCCAACAGGTGGATCTTGCGTAAGTTTAGACCCCGGTTGGGGACCTGATGACGACCGTGTATGGATTGTTAACCGTTCTCCGTATATTCAAGGTGTAACTAATATAGGAACAGGATGTGTTGGTTGTAAAATTGACGGTGATCTTCATAACGGTGGCGTTAAATCGATGGTTACAAACGACTTTACACAGGTATTGAGTGACGGTATTGGTTGTTGGGTTACAAATGGAGCAAGAGCAGAACTTGTTTCTATGTTTACATACTATTGTGCTGTTGGATATCTTGCTTCAAACGGTGGAACTATTAGAGCAGCAAACGGAAACAACTCTTATGGACTATATGGATCAGTTTCAGATGGTAACGATCCTGATGAAACTCCACAATCTGTTACAGTAAACAACAGAGTAAATGAAGCTGTTGTAAAACAAGGTTTTGCTGGCGGCAATACTGACCAATTGTTTATATTTGAATACGAAAATACTGGAACAGAGTATACAAACGCAAGTGCATCTATTATAGGTGCAGGTGCGTTTGCTAATGTTGAATTTACAGACTTTAGAGATGGCGCAATTATGGAAGGTCGTCTTGTTAATACACAAGGATCGGGCTCAGAAGGTGGCAGTAATTATATGTTAAGACAAGGTTATGCTCAAGTAACTGCTGATTCGACATCTAGTATCATACTTTCTGCAACTGATGTAACACAAGACATTTCAGAAATTGACGGAATGTCTATAAAAATTATATCAGGCGACGGCGTTGGCCAATATGGAGTTATTAGTGCATTTGATCCAGTAACAAAAACGGTTACTGTTAATAAAGAATCAGATGGTGCTCCTGGGTGGGATCATGTAGTTGCAGGTTGGCCTATTGAAACAGCATTAGATTCTACAGCATATTACAGAATTTCGGCAAGAGTACAAATAGATCCACCTGCATTTTCATCACAATCAGCAGATATTCCATTATTAAAAACTTGGGCAGGCGCAGCATATGGTTATACTACACAGTTATATAATAATCTTGCAGGTCAAGCAGGTACAGGAGAAACTTTTGAAACAAATCCTGTTACCTCTACTTGGAGAGTTAACAGAGAAGGCGACACATATACAGTAACTAATCTTAATCCTGGAGCCGGCTATGCAGTTGGTGATACAATTACCATAGCAGGAACATCACTAGGCGGTACAAGTCCTGATAATGATCTTGTAATAACAGTTACAGGTACTAGTGAAGACAGTACAAACAGTATACAGACTTTTACCTCAGAAGGTACACCAGTAGGTAAATTGTTTATTCTATCTGATATTACTGATACAGTATTGTATAGTAAAGATACTGTAAATTGGAATACAGCAACTATAGATACATCTAACGGACAGTATATAAAGGCTATTGCTGAGGATAATCGATTCTTAATTATACAAAATACTGGAAACAATTATCAATTCTCGTACACCGGCGACGATTGGAACACAAGAAGTTTACCTGTTACTGAATCATGGAGCGATATTGCATACGGTAACGGAATATTTGTAATTACCGCAACAGGAACTGACACTGTGCTTTATAGCAGCGACGGACTAACATTTACACAGGCAACTATGCCGTCTAGTCAAGACTGGATTCGTGTAGCATATGGTCAAGGCAAATTTATTGCAATAGCTGATACTGGAGCATGTGCATATTCCACAGACGGTCAAACATGGACTGCTGGAGGAACTTTTTCATCTGGAACTTATAAGAGCCTAGTATACGGAAATAATAGATTTTTAGCAGTAACTGAAAGCGGAACTACATTGTATAGTTTAGATCAAGCGCAAAATTGGACTGCTGGAGGAACAGTATCAGGTGGATTTGATGTTAAAGAAGTCCAATACAAGCAAGGAATATTTTTTGCAATAGGAAACAGCGGAACAAATAATCAGAATGCTTCAACTTCTGAAGATGGCATTATTTGGGATACACGTTCTTTATCATCTGCTGCAAGATGGAGTACACTAACATTTGCTAAACTCGATGGCAGACCAAAATGGATATCATTTGCTGACCAAGTATCAGTTTCTGGAATGTCAAGATCAATTGCAGGTGCAAGAGCAAAAGCAATATCAGATATATCACAGGGCTCATTTGATAATATGTTAATTTGGGATCCAGGTAGTGCATATGAGTTAGATAATCCTCCAACAGTAACAGTAACAGACAATCAGTATGTTACAGAAGTTGAAATTGATTTAAGAATGAGGGACGGGACTTTAGCACAACCTGATTTTGTTAACAGGGGTTCAGGCTATAGAACAAGTTCTTCTGTTATAACTATTACAGGCGATGGGTTTGCAGATATAATACCTGAAGCAAACGATGTTGTTGTTTCAGGTGTAACTACTATTCCAGGACCAGGTGTACAAATAAGATTTACAAGTATTCCAGATGAAACAACTATTGACCCTGACGATTATAAACTATTTACAGGAGTAGGAATTACGGATTTAGGTGACGACGGAAGTGGTAATGGAACACGAACTATTAAAATTAAGCTATCACCTAGATTAAAAAATGAATATAATCTAGAACACGCAACAGCAGCAACATTAAGATCTAACTACAGTCAATGTAGAATATCTGGACATGACTTCCTAGATATCGGAACCGGCAATTTTGAAGAAACAAACTATCCTGAAATATATGCAGGAGGTAACTTCTTTACTGCTGCACCTGAAAACGAAGTACTTGAACAAAACGGTGGACGAGTATTCTATACATCAACTGACCAAGATGGTAACTTTAGAGCTGGTGAACTCTTTGCTGTTAATCAAGCAACAGGTGTTGTTACTATTAGTGCTGAGTTTTTTGACTTAGATGGTCTAAGCGAATTAGCACTAGGCGGTGTTAGACTAGGTGGATCAGGTACTGTTGTTAGAGAATTCAGTACTGATCCAACATTTAGTGAAGACAGTAATAACATTGTACCAACGCAAAGGGCTATTGCATCTTTCTTAGCAGAAAGATTGTCAGTTGGTGGTGAGAATTTAGAGCTTAATGGCGTTATTGCTGGTACTGTAAGAATAGGAACAACCGATAATGTTATAGAAAATGTAGCAGGAGGTGCAAATGCAGTTAACTTCCCTGGCACAATTATTATCGACGGCAATTATGATATTACAGATCAGGTAGGAACAGTAATTGAAACAAGAGAAACAGGGCTGCAAGGGTCATTAATTGCAATGCAGTTCTTCCTCAACGATCCTTTCGAACCGGGGATGCAATAAAATATGCATATTAAGGATTATGATAAATACAATAACTTGGAGTTACGTAAATGGCAGAATTTAAATTAGGTAGAATTAGATTTGTCTGGAAAGGCGACTGGACAGCAAATACCACATACTATCAAGATGATGTTGTTGCATTAGGCGGCAAGATCTATATTTGTGTACTTGGACACAACAGTCAATCAGACTTTTTCTCAGACTTGGACATTACACCTACTAAATGGAATTTAGTAAGTGATGGACAAACATGGAAAGGTGACTGGGCAACAAGTACAGAATACTTGTATAGTGACATTGTTAAATATGGTGCAGGATTATATATTTGTAATACTGTACATACATCAGCAGCAACAGAAGCGTTAGGCCTTGAAGCTGACATAGCTAACTGGGATAAATTTGCTGAAGGTTTAGAATGGAAAGGTACATGGTCTACCGGAACCAAGTATAAAGTTAATGACATTGTAAAATACGGAGCTTCGACTTTTGTTTGTAATACGTCTCATACTTCTGCCGCTACTGAGACAGACGGACTAGAAGCTGATCAAGCCAAATGGGATACGTTTAACCAAGGATTAGATTTTAAATCTTTTTGGACTTCAGGTGTTAGATATAAAGAAAATGATTTAGTTAGATACGGTTCAAGTATTTGGATTGCAGTAAATGATCATACTTCTACAAGCATATTTGCTGACGATGCAGCAAACTGGAATAAATTTGTTGAAGGATTTCAATTCGAAGGCGACTGGGATGTTTATAGAGGATACCAGCCTGGAGATATTGTAAAGTACGGCGGCAATCAATATGTTTCAAAAACTGATCACACAGGTCAGTTTCCAACAGTTGAGACAGCACACTGGGCACTATTTTCTGAAGGGTTTAGTTACAAAGGCGAATGGGGAGATGACTCCACAAACCAAGATTATCGAGTAGGTGAAGTTGTAAAATTTGGTGGATACACATATGTTTGTATCCAAGATCATAACAACCAATCTCCACCAGCAGCAGCATATTGGGAAAAGTTTACTTCCGGCCTTGACTGGAAAGGTCAATGGATCGATGACCAGGCATACAAAGACGGCGATGTTGTAAGATATAATGACAACTCATATATTTGTATTAACAGTCACCAGTCAGAAGGTGATGATGCTTCGTCACTAGGTGGCGCAGCTAATTCTCGTCCAGACTTGGATGTAAGCGGCACATACTGGCAAATTATTGCAGTAGGTACTGAACAAAGTGTTCTTACTACTAAAGGTGATTTAGTTTACTATAGTGGATCTGCTCCGCAAAGATTACCAATCGGACAAAATGGTCAGATACTAACAGTTAATGAATCAGGATTACCTAATTGGGAATTCCAAGGCGACACTGATGATGTTTACTATGTTGCAGGGCACGGTGTTGACAAACCTGCACCCGAATATGGAAAAACTATTGATCGTCCATGGGCATCAATAAAGTATGCTACACAACAAGTTGAACGTGGCGCAAAAAATAGAAATGCAGCAAAACTCTTAGAGATTAACAGAAGATTTATTCAAAGAGAAATTGTTGAATGGACAGATTATCAAATTACAAATAGTATAGCACCGTTTGCTAGTGGTTTTGATTTCAACAGTGCTAAATGTGAAAGAGACATGGGTCTTATTGTTGACGCTCTTATTTGGGACATAACACATGGTGGCAATGTTCGTTCGAGAGAAGCAGCAATTTCTTATGTTGAAAGAGGATCAGAAATTTATACACTAGGCCAAGAAGATGAAACAATAGCATCAATTAATTACGGTCTAGACGTTATAGAAGCAGTGTTAGCACAAACAGCACCTGCTGCAAATTATCAAACATTTAATGGTGATAATTCTACTGCGGTAGTTGAACAGTATACTGATGTTAACCTTGATGTTGAAAGTGTATTAACTGAAATACAAGGTTTAACTAAAATTATTACAGATGCAATTACTGCTGGTACTGATACTAACATTCCTGGAAGACTTATTAGAACTACACTAATTAAAGTTGCAACAGGAAAATATTACGAAGTACTTCCAATTGTTGTTCCTGCAGAATGTTGTATACTAGGCGACGAACTTCGTTCTACAAATGTTCAGCCAAGAAAAGCAAAAGATTCATTAACTCCTAGAAAGGATGTTAAGTTTAGTTATGCAGCAATTGATAGAATGGAAAAAGTTGTCGGAGACATTATATCAGGTGTTACAGTAACACCGACAACAGGAAATAACGAAGTACAAGATCAATCATGGCCTTATGCGGAAACTACAGTTGTTGGTCCACAAGTTGCAAAACTATCAAGAACAATTAAGAGAAAAGTTGATGCAGATGTTGGTGATAAAATTGAAGCAATATATACTCCATACTATGATCTAGACACACCAGATTACGGACGTTCTAGAGACTTGTTCTTACTAAACAAAGAATTTATTCAAGCAGAAGTAGTTGCATATCTAACATCGCAATTTGGAAATCTTACATATAGTAAAACAAAATGTAAACAAGATGTAGGATTTATTATAGATGCAGTAGCATATGATTTAACATATGGCGGTAACTGGCAGAGTGTTAACGCTGGTAAAGCATACTTTAATGGTAATACCGGAACATTACAAATTGACAGTGAAGAGAAAGCAGCAACGTTAGCAGCATACGCTTACTTAAAAGAGCTTTTACAAACAACTGGACGTAATATTACAGTTAACCCAACTTATCAAACTCCGTTAACTGCTGGCGATTATAGTACAGTTCCAGTACCACAAATTGCCGGTACTGGTGGTAGTGCAGGCGCTTCAACAGTTATTGGAAATCTCGTTGATGACATTATTACTACTATTGATCAAGGTTTTGCCAATGCTCCTACTGTTACATATCCTACAATTAAAACTGATGCAGAAGCAGAAAAGTTAATTAATGCATTTGCCGCAGGCACAACGTTGTCAGACATTCAAACTGGAACAATTGATTTTATTAGTAAAAACTTTGGTAGCTTCCGTTACAATAGCGGAACTTGTCGTAGAGATTTAACAAACATTATCACTGATACAGCGTTTGACGTTGCATTAGGAACAAACTATAATGCATTATTTAATGGAATTGCATATACAAGGCCCACAAATGCTTACAACTTAACTAACCAAAGAGCTGAGACTGTAGGTGCTATTAGATTTGCAAGAGACGACTTACTTTTAGAAACTAGTGATGCAACAGCTGAAACTAGACTAAGAGCAGCATTTAACGAGATTGTTGATATTATTGATAATGGAGAAAGTGCAGCAGATGCTTATTCTTATCCTGCACCAAGCACATTGCCTACAACAAATGCAGACGATGCATATGCAAACTTGGCAGCAAACAAGGCATTTATTCAAGCAGAAATTGTAGCATGGATTGATGATCAAATTACAGAATTTAATATTACTAATCCTACACCAGGAAGTATATGGTTCGGATTTACATACGATTCTACTAAGTGTTCAAGAGATACAGGATACATTGTAGAAGCATTAAAATACGACATACTTTATGGCGGAACAATGGCTGCAACTAGAATTGCAGAATCATATTTTGGTATTAACGGTGATGCATATCCTGCAGGACAAACTGCGCAAACACAAGCAGCAGTTGAAAGGCTCGGTATAATTGCAGATCAGATTGTTAGAGAACAGTCTGTTACAACTTCGTCTGGTAACGCTGAAGTACAAACTACTTTAGGTAGTCCTGCAACAGCAACAGAAGGTAATGCAATAATTGCTAAAACTGATCTTATAGAAAATGCACTAGCAGGTGGTACTATTGCATCTCCAACATATCCTGATCTTGCAGCATTGAGTGTAAGTGCTACACTACAATCTGAAAAAACAGTAATTGACGGTGCAAGAGCACAAACAATATTAGATACTATCCAATATATTAGCGACACTTACAACGACTTTAATTATAATCATGCTAAGTGTTCTAGAGATATTGGACTAATTATTGATGCAGCATTATATGACTTTGCAACAGGCTCTAACTTTGCAGCAATAGTGGCAGCATACAGCTATCTTAGAAGACCAAGTCAAAATGTTTTAAAAGATCAAAAGACTGCAAGTATTGCAGCATTTGAATTTGCTAAAACTAAAGTAATTGAAATTATTGAAGCAAATGGCGCAAATCCAAATGCAATAATTTCTGTAAGAGATACTTGGGAATGGATTGATGATGTTATTTTCTCAGGTCACGCAGAAGGCGGAAACACTGCTGTAGAAGATCAAGAAGTATGGAATGCTATACGTATGCTTGAACTTAACAAAGACTTTATTGCAGCAGAAGTTCATGCACACATAGATGATCATTTTACTATTAATGTTTCTAAAACTAGAGAAACTACAGATGTAATTACAGTTTCTGATACAGGTATATTTGAAGCTAATCAAGCAGTAAAATTTACAGATTCAGAAGACGATAGCACAAATTCACCTACATTGTTTAGTGTAGGACTTGATAGTCAAAAAGTTTATTATGTTAAAGATATTTTATCACCAACTGAATTAACAGTTTCTGAAACTCCTGGAGGCACAAGGGTTCCTTTAAATAGTGAAACCTCAGGTTTTGATTATGACAGAACTAAGTGTCGTAGAGATACTGGACTGATTGTTGATGCTGTAAGTTCTGATCTTGCTCTCAACACTAATTACAATCAAGTAACAGCAGGTCTTGCTTACCAAAGAGCAAATGCAAACAAAGTACAAGACCAATTAACAGAAACAGTTGCTGGTATTACATATGCTAAAGCACTAGCAGCAGCTTTACCTGAAGTTTCTTCAGAAAGCACAGCACTTGCTAGATCAAATGCAGCATTTGACGAAATTATTGATATATTATCAAACGGTACAGGAAATGCTGACGCAATAACTTTTAATGCACCTAGCACAGCTACAACAGGTGAACAAAATGCTGCTTTACAACTACAAGCAAATAAAAACTTCTTAAAAATTGAAGTAATTGCTTGGATAACAGATAACTACCCTGCACTAACATATGATCAAACAAAGTGTGAAAGAGATGTTGGTTACATTGTTGACGCATTAACATACGATATTCTATATGGTGGTAATAGTGCAACAGTACACGCTGCTGAAAGTTACTTTGTAGGAACACAAAGTCAGCTAGGAGCAGGCGAACAAACTGCAACTTATCTAGCATATAACTATCTACAATCTATTGTCGATAATATTGTATTAGACGATAATGTAGGATGGACTAAACTAGGTGCCGGAACACAAGATATTTCTAATGGTCCGGGAACATCAACTGAAGCTACTAAGGCTCAAACACTAGTTGGTATTATTGAGCAAGTAATACAAGATGGTGATTTAGATAGTCTACCTGGTGTTTCTTATCCAGACTATAGTTTTGCAACATCTGCTATAAGAGAAGCACAAATTGCAATGCAAGAAAATAAAGAAAGTATTGTTCTTAAAACTATTAGATATCTTGATAATACATACTCTAAACTATTCGTTCTATCAGTAGATTACGATTACAACGTAGAGCTTTGTACTAGAGATGTTGGCGAATTTATTGATGCTATTAAGTACGATTTACAATGGCCACAACAATGGAAGAGAACATATACAGACGGTATAACAATATATCGTCCTGCTAGTTATAGAACACGTAGAGCTGCAACGGCATATGTAAATGCAGTTATAGGCTCACAAGAATCAGACTTCTTCTACTTACGTAATGGAACAGGTTTGAGAATGATGACTATGGACGGATTACAAGGTGATCTAAGCCCAAGTAATGAATATGGAACACAACGACCAACAGCAGGTGCATATGCATCACTTGATCCAGGTTGGGGTCCAGGTGATCAAAAAGTTTGGATTACTGCACGTTCACCATACGTACAAAACTGTACTACATTTGGTTATGCAGCAGTTGGTCAGAAGATTGACGGCGCACTACACGATGGTGGTAATGATAGTATTGTTTCAAATGACTTTACACAAGTTATAAGCGACGGTATTGGTGCTTGGATCACTAATAACGGTAGGGCAGAACTTGTATCTGTGTTTACATACTATTCACACATTGGTTACCTAGCAGAAAACGGTGGACGTATACGTGCTACTAACGGTAACAACTCCTACGGTGCATTTGGTTCTGTAGCAGAAGGTGTAGACCCAGAAGAAACAGCAGTTACAGCAATCGTCGATAACAGAACACAATATAATGCCACTGTTGCAAACATTGATGTAGACAATGACGAAATGTTAGCATTCGAATATAGTCATGCTGGTAATGAATATACAGAAGCTGAATTTGAAATATTTGGTGCTGGTTCTGGAGAAAATATTGTAGTTGACGAATTCCGTGACGGAGCAATATTCCAATCAAGAGTTAGTGAATCACCAACTGACGAAGCAGGCGGTGACGGATACTTAATTGTTACTAACACTGCACAGACAGGTGATAGTACAAGTTTAACACTTGCAGCAACAGATGGTAACTTATCAACTGCATATCCAGGTATGAGAATACAAATTACAGGTGGTGCAGGTATTGGCTTATATGGTATTATTTCAACATATAACTCAGGTTCAAAAGTTGCAACTGTGATTAGAGAAAGTGATGCACAAAACGGCTGGGACCATCTTGTTCCGGGAACACCATTTGTATCACCTAACTCGACGTCAACATATGTAATTGAACCTAGAGTATCATTTAGTGCTCCACCAAAAACTTCTGGAAATACAAATGCTATTGCAGGAAACACAACTTGGAAAGCCGCTAACTTTATGCAAGTATCAAACGAGTATACTGCTATTAATCCAAGTACTGAAGCTGATGGACAAGATGCTACATTTAATGTTATTAAAAATGGCAGCAAATATTATTTAGAAATTAACGCAGGAGGCACTGGATTTAAACGTTTAGACACACTAAGCATTCATGGTTCTAGTGTAGGCGGAATTGATGGTACACACAATATTACAATTACTGTAACAACAGTAAACAGTATAACAGGTGCTATTGAAGATTTTGATTTTGAAGGAAGTGCAAAAACTGGCGTATTTGTTGCAGTTGGACAAGCTGCTGGCGGTAGTGACAGCTCTATTGTAACAAGCGACGATGGCTTAACTTGGACCAGTAGAGACACAGGCAATTCATTTGATGATGTAGCTAGTGGACTTATTGATGACGGTTCATCAACATTTAAACAATCTGTAGCAGTTGCAGTTAGCAATGCTACAAACGACACTGCATATACTGAAGATGGTATTACATGGTCTGCAACAACATTCCCAGGAAGTTTTCTTAGTGCAGGAGTTAAGAACGTTGCTTTTGGACAATTAGGTTCAGGCATAAACAGATTCGTTGTTATTAACGACGGTGACAATGACGTATGTTATTCAGACGATGGCGGCGCAAACTGGACACTTTCAAGTGCTTCAATGCCTGCTACTGGTTATGATGCTATTGCATTTGGCCAAGGAAAATATGTAGCAGTCAATAGCGGAACTACAAGTGCTGCATATTCTACTAATGGTACAGTATGGACTGGTGTTACACTTCCAGGTACAGCACAAACAGTTGCAGATGTTGTATGGGGTAATGGTAGATTTGTAACACTAGGTGGAACAAATGGTATTATGTACTCACTAGACGGTGTTACATGGTACGAAAATTCATTAACATTACCTGTTGCAGGAACAGAAAAGAAACTTGCATACGGACATGGTGTTTTTGTAATTACTTCAACAGACACTGACGAAGTAATGTATTCGCAAGACGGATTGTACTGGCAGTCATATACTTTACTAGGTGGTGCAACAACTGGCGGCCATAATGGAATTGCGTTTGGTAATCCAGATAAGGTTGGTAGTTTTGTAATACTTCCTGATGCTTCTATAAACGGCGGCACATTTAAGTATGCAAAAATTGGTGCAACAGCAAGAGCAAGAGCTGCTGTTGCAAATTCACAGTTGTTTGAAATTAGATTCTTAGAACCAGGTTCGGGATATCCATTAGATACACAAGATAGTGACTATCCTACTATTACAATTACAGATCCTAACAACGTTGAAGATGTAATACTGGTAAACAGAGTTGGTAACGGTGCGTTGAGCACTCCGACATTTATTGCTAGAGGATCAGGATATACTGCTGCAAGTGCATCTATAGTTACTGCATCAAGTAATGGTTATGCAGATTTCTTCCAAAACGGTACATTTGTTGCTGTAAGAAGATTAACTGCAAGACCAGTAAGTGGATCTAATATTGAATTTGATTCATTACCGGGAGAGTATTACAAACTTGTTAACACTGTAAGTTTCTTAGGTCAAAATGACGGTAGTTACACTGCATTCTTGCAAATATCACCGGAAATGTCTATTACTGACGCACCTAATGACGGTGATCCGGTTGAACTAAGAATTAGATTTTCACAAGTACGTCTAACAGGACATGACTTCTTAGACATCGGTACTGGTAACTTTAAAGATACTAATTATCCAGGAGTTCCAGTTAACGATCCAGACCAAACTAAAGAAACACAAGATAGTGCAGGAGGAAGAGTGTTCTATACTGCTACTGACCAAGATGGTAACTTTAGAGTTGGCGACTTGTTTAGTATTGAACAGGCAACTGGTGTTGCAACGTTAAACGCTGATGCATTTAACATTGCAGGTCTACAAGAACTTACACTTGGTGAAGTTACACTTGGTGGTAACAGTGCTTCGGTTACAGAGTTTAGTACAGATCCATTCTTTACTGCAAATTCCGATAGTATTGTTCCAACCCAACGTGCTGTAAAATCGTATATTGAAGCACAAATTGGTGGCGGTGGTGCGTCATTGGTTGTTAACAGCGTAACAGCAGGCGATGTATTTGTTGGATCCAACCTAATATCATCAGTCAGCGGTGCGCCGATAAATATAAATGGAAACATAAACTTTACCGGAACGGTATTAGGTTTACCACTAGCATATAACTATTTCTTAAGATAAGAAAAGATTGGAGAACATAAAAAATGGCAAATGGAATATTAAATGACGGGACAAGTACAAACCCTATAGCATTACCTGATCAGACAGATACAGTGCTATATGTTGTACCCGCAAATACGTTTACGGTTTGTACTGTAAACTTAGTTAACAGACATGCAACTGACACATCAAATGTCAGAATTGCAATAGCAGATTCTGCTACACCTACAACAGCTGACTTTATCGAATACGATGCTGATTTAGTAGCTGGAGGAGTTTTAGAAAGAACAGGCCTTGTAATTAACGCAGCAAAATACTTAATTGTATATGCAAACGGCGGCTTAGTATCTGCAATGGCAATGGGCATTGAAACTGCTACAGCATAAGGAGAAATAAGTTATGGCTAGAAGAATATCAGTAGGTAGAGTTGGTGATCCAGTACTTGGTGTAATGTCAGTTACTGATACGACACTTAGTCCTGTAAATGCAAATGCAAGTATTACATTATCACCTACCGGAACAGGTCAGGTAGAAACAACAACCGATATTAATCTTTTAAATGAAAAAGCATTAAAACTTTATGAAAGCGGCAGTACTAACTATGTTGCATTAAAATCTCCAAGTTCGGTTACTGCTAATGTTACATATACATTGCCCGGTGGAGGCGAAAATAATGGATATGTTTTAGCAACAGACGGAAGCGGAACACTTAGTTGGGCAGCAATTACTATTAGCCTAGCAGATAGTACGACACCAAGTTCTCCATACTCGATACCATTTGCAAGTGCAACAGATACTAGTATTTCATCGCTTACAACATCGTCTGCTAGACTAAATTTTACACCTAACACAGGTACGCTTTTTGCAACTATATTAAGTTCAGATACTGGCAATATAACTGCTGTAAACTGTACATCTCTTACTGCAAGCGGTGCATTATCAGCAGCGTCAATTACAGAAACTTCAAGTATTGCATTAAAAGAAAATTTAAACCCAATTACTGATGCACTGGATAAAGTATTAAGTCTAAATGCATTTACATATGATCGTAAAAATGGCTCAAGTTTTAATGAAGCTGGATTAATTGCAGAAGAAGTAAATGAAATTATTCCTAACATTGTTGAAAAAGACGAAAACGGAAATCCTGCATCTATTCAATATTCAAGGCTTGTAGCATACTTAATAGAATCAGTTAAAGAATTAAAATCAGAATTAGATAGCATTAAGAGGTAAACAATGGCTCAGCTAAAAAATACTACCATCGACGGAACAGGTTATATTAATATACCTGTAGGCACAACAGCCCAAAGACCTAGCAGTCCTACAACGGGAATGATAAGATGGAACACTGATTTAGATGGTGCTGAGGAGTGGAATGGATCTTCTTGGGTATTTTTAACAGAAGAGTCCACTCAAGAACCTAACATAGTTTATTATACAGCCAGAGGAAGTTCTCAATTTATTGTTCCTGAAGGTGTGAATAACTTAGAAGTACTAGTAGTTGCAGGCGGTGGCGGCGGTGGCGTCCTCGGTGGAGGCGGTGGCGGCGGTGGCACTATCCACCGTAAAGATTATCCCGTTACTCCAGGTGATACTATTCCGTTAACTGTTGGTGCAGGCGGTCCTGGACAATCAACCCCTATTTCAAACAAAAACGGTAGCGCCTCTAGCTTTGGACCATTATCAGCAACTGGTGGCGGAGCAGGGTCAGGACATCCAGGTAACAGAGCAGGATCTGGTGGCGCAGGAAGAACTGGTGGTTCAGGTGGCGGTGCTGCATATACACACCCAAGCGGATTTGGTGCAGGAACAGACGGACAAGGATTTAGAGGCGGAAGTAATAACTCACCAGGACCTCCACATTCATGTGCTGGCGGCGGTGGTGCTGGCGGCGATGGCGGCAGAGGTAAAGGACCTTATGGCGGACACGGTGGTGTTGGTCGTAGAGTAGGTATTACTGGAGAAACAGCTCACTTCGCAGGCGGAGGCGGTGGCGGTGGCCACGGACCACAAAGTGGAGCAGGTCGCGGAGGAATCGGCGGCGGAGGTGGCGGAGGTCGCAACCGTACCGATCCATACGGACACCATGAACAAGGCGCAGCAGGAAATGCAAACGACGGACAACCAGGTACTGGAGGTGGCGGAGGTGGCGGAGGCCACAACGGAACTAACCCTTATGGTTGGGGCGGTAAAGGCGGCCCAGGTATTGTTATTGTAAGATATTAGGATGGAAATTAAATGGCTAAATTAAAAGATACTGAAATTGCTAATTCTACAGGCGCATTAGGTGTAGCATCAGGAAATAGTGCGCAAAGAAACGCTACTACTGATACTGTTGTAGAATTTACAAGTGTAGGATCTTCAAACTGGACTGTACCAGACGGTGTTAAAACTATTGATGTTTTAGTTATCGGAGGTGGTGGATCCGGTGGCGGAAGCCTAGGTGGCGGCGGTGGTGCCGGCGGCTATGTTGAAGCCCGTAATTTTCCAGTAGTTCCAGGATCAACCTATCCTGTTGTAGTAGGTGCCGGCGGCGCAGGTGTTAGTAATCCTCCAAACTATGTAACAGGTTATAACGGTGATTTATCAAGATTTGGTGAATTAGTTGCAGTAGGAGGTGGTGCTGGAGCAGGATATTCAAATCCAATACAAGGAACCGGATCTCCAGCAAACCAATTTACATATCAAAGTCATGGACTAGACGGCGGTTCCGGTGGAGGCGGAGGTGGTACGCCAGGACCAGACAGTATTGATAATACTAGTGGATTTGGTGAAAGCGTACAAGCAAAAAACTTACCAGGTGGCGGCCGAGGTTACGGAAATCCAGGAGGTTTTGGTAATGGATCAGCTTCACGTTCAGCACACGCCGGAGGCGGTGGTGGAGGTGCTGGTAGTAAAGGCGAACCAGTTGTAGGAACAGCAGCAGGAAAAGGTGGTACAGGCCGAGGAAGTGATATTACAGGCTCACACGTTATGCGCGGTGGCGGCGGCGGTGGCGGTGCATATTCTCCTTATAGCGGTGTTGGTGGTGCTGGCGGCGACGGAGGTGGCGGCGACGGAAAAACCACAGGCAACGGTCAATCAGGTGCAGCAAATACCGGTGGCGGTGGCGGTTGTGCGGGGTATCCTAGAGCTAACACAAGCGGATCCGGCGGCCCAGGCGTAGTTATTATACGTTATTCTAAAGAAACAAGCACAGATTTACCTTTAGAAGGCGCAACAAGATTTAATAGTAATTTAAGCAGAAACGAAGTATATAACGGAAGTAAATGGGTGCCTATTGGTGCAAAAACTGTTGTGCAGTTTACCAGTGTAGGATCATCAACATTCAACGTTCCTACAGGAGTAACAGAAGTAGAAGTACTAGTAGTTGCTGGTGGAGGCGGAGGTGGCTCCATTGGCGGAGGTGGAGGTGCTGGAGGCATTGTTCACAATAGAGCATATCCTGTAAGTCCAGGAGGCTCAGTACCAGTCACAGTTGGAGGCGGAGGTGCCAGCGGAGGAACATACCCTGGACCAAGAAGTGCAAATGGTGGCGATTCAGCATTTGGTACACACATTGCTAAAGGTGGCGGTGGTGCCGGCTCTTGGAATTCCTCGGCTCCGGGACCGGGCGGCTCTGGAAGTGGCGGTCGAGGCGATCCAGGTATTGGTCAACTAGGTGGTAAAGCAATACAACACGATTATGAAAACACCGGAGCAACACAATACGGTTATCCAGGTGCTCGTGGAGGTAACAGAGGACCTGCAGGAGGTATGAGTGGTTATCATACTGGAGAAGGACAATATACTGCTGGTGGCGGTGGTGGTGCCGGCGAAGCAGGCGGTATGAGATCTTATTTCCATAACGATACTAACGTTAACTGGCCAGGGCAAGGACGCGGCGACATTGTTTATGTAGTTAACGCAGGACGCAAGGGTGGAGACGGACTTCCATTTGATATCAGCGGCGAAGTAAAATACTACGGCGGTGGTGGCGGTGGCGGTGCTCACCAACCGGCTCATTCTCCAGGACAAACAGCTGGTGGAGGAAAAGGTGGCGGCGGTGCCGGTGGCTCTTGGAATCAGTCTTGGGGACCAAACGGTCAAGGACAAGACGGTACAGCAAACACCGGTGGTGGCGGTGGTGGCGGCTACTATACTGGCGGCGGTACTGCTAAAGGTGGTTCGGGCGGTTCTGGAATCGTTATTGTAAGATACTAAATTAAAGTGCAATAAGTACTTTAATGCATGCCTTAATCTTTTCATTTAGCCCTCATGATCTATTAATTAGAAGCGGCGGCGCTCACAGAATAGCAACTCATTTAAGATCTCAAGGATGGGATATTGAAGTTGTTGATTTCTGTGAAAGATGGACATACGAAGAATTTATCGAATTATTCAAATCAAGAGTAACTGCTAAAACTAAATGGATTGGCATATCTCAGTTTGATTTCAACGACTATGGCGTATCTATTGCAGGTATTGCGTTTATGAAGTGGATCAAAGACAACTATGATATGCCAATAATTCTCGGCTCTCAACACATTGATAGAGCATACCCACATTGCGACTATATTATAGCAGGATATGCGGAAAATGCTATTAATGCTTTAATTGCTTATTTGTTTGGCAATGGTGCACCTAAACCAAAAATGAGAACGTTTAGAGATGTTACATTTATTGACAGTAATGCTGATTATGTAGCACATCCGTGGGACGATTGTTCGGTGCTATATGAAGATAGAGATTTTATGCACCATAATGAATTTGGAACAACAGAGTTTAGTAGAGGTTGTAGATTTAAATGTAAATTTTGTACAACTACTATACTAGGTGTTAAAGGAAAAACAACAAGAGAACTATACGGTATTGAACACGAAATTAGGCACAACTATGATAAATTTGGAATGAAATACTATTGGTTAACTGACCCAACGTTTAATAATGAAAAAGGAAAAATAAATTTATACGGCGATATTGTTGAAAGTTTGCCATTTGAACCTTACTTTATTGGTTTTATTAGACCAGACTTGTTAATAAGAAGTGAAGACGAATGGGAAGGACTATTACGAATGAGATTGCTTTGTCATTTTTATGGTATTGAAACATTTAACAGTGAAACAGCAAAATTTATCGGAAAAGGAAATCCAGAAATGATCAAAGAAGGTATTGTTAGAGTTAAAGACTATTTTGAGTCTAAAACAGATCAATATCGTGCTCACTTAAATATGATAGCAGGCTTGCCTTATGAATCTAAACAATCTGTGCTTAATACAATAGATTGGATTAAAAAGCATTGGGCCAACACACAACCTGCTAGTATGGGTCCACTGGAAATACAAGACGAAAGCCATCCTTTTAGATCTAATATAGCACTAACATACGAAAATCTAGGGTATAAAGTTATTAACAAAACAATAGATGATATGCAAACAGACGAATTAAAAAATGCATGGAATGGACTTCAAGCACAAGAAACTGATGAAGGGATTCAAAGACTTGGTCATAATATATTTTGGGAAAACGAATATATGGATATCTACGAAGCACAAGTTATTGCTGATAAGGTAGATGAACATTGGAAAACAAAAAGCGGATATAATCTAAAAAAACTTACAGCAGAAGAATTACACTGGACATTTTGCGACGAAAACGGAGAACCGTTATCGTTAGAACAAAGATTAAGTATGCGTATGGGAATGATGCAGCCTTTTATTGATAATTTTGAAATATTTGTTAATAAGTATAAACAAAAAAAGTTGAATTATAGATGAGTAATTTTATTGAATCTTATTTTTTAGAAGATGTAACAATATGTGATAGAATAGTATCTTATATGGAAGATATGAAAGAATCTTGGGTTGACGGTCATATAAACTATGATCAAGTTGACCTTAGTGTCAAAGACTGTAAGCAATATTACTTGCCGCCCGATACACAACTATTTCACGATTATATGGGTCAATTACAAACAGTTGTAGATCAATATATAAAGAAATATCCATTTTGCAACACAGGTAATCCTTGGAGAGCATTAGAAACAATAAACATTCAAAGATACGAACCACCTGGACAAGCATTTCATGATTGGCACTGTGAAAGATCCGGAACACACATGCCCGGAGCACTAAGACATCTCGTATGGATGACTTACTTAAATGATGTTGACGAAGGTGGCGAAACAGAATGGTACCACCAAAAATTAAAACTACAACCTAAAAAGGGGTTAACAACTATTTGGCCTGCAGACTGGACGCACACTCATAGAGGTCTTCCCCCTATATCAAACACAAAGTATATTTTAACAAGTTGGTTTAATTATATTGATTAGTTATGAATGTATCTTTTTAGATACTCGCATAGCGATAATTCATTTTCAGCAGCATCCCACCATTTTTTTACTTTAAGTTCTCTTTCTGTAAAGTATGGGGCAAATGTTTGAGATAAAGGCTTTGGCTCTGTAAATTCTTGATTAATAATATTAATTCTATCAATAAAGTGATGATTCATGCCTACAGACACCCAAGGAATGCCAACATACGGATCAATTTCTGCTTTAAACATTTTATTATTTTGATATTGAAAGAATCCAATACTAGCAGTAGGTGTTAAGTCGACCATGGTAGGATCATACACTCTGTCGTTATTTGCCTTCCAATATTCGCTGTCGTTTCTTTTACTAAATGAATAGTGCATAGCAACAAATTCAGTAAAGTTTTGAAATACACCTCGAATGGCAGTATTATATACATCTCTGTCAAATTGATTAACACTGCCTGACAGTAAAATTTTTACTAATTTTTCTAAGAAAATATGTACTGAAAATAACCCATTGGATTCTAAAGGCTCAATAAATCCAGCACTAAGACCTAGTGCTACAACATTCTTTACAAATGTTCTTCTATGTATTCCTACACGCATAGGAATATCTTTAAATTCTAAACTATCAACTTCTTCTCTAGTTCTTGGACATACCATCTTATTAGACATTAAATGTTGCTTAAATTCTTCTTTAGCATCTTCAGGATTGATAAATTTATCACTGTAAACATAACCAGTGCCGATCCTTTCCCAACTAGGTATATTCCAAACCCATCCATTGCCAATAGCAGTACAATTTGTAAAAGGCTCTAGTTCGTTTTCTTTATCTTTGTAAGGTATTCTAGTAGCCCATGCTCTGTTGTTTGGTAACATATCACTGTAAGAAATAAATTCTTCATTCAATGCTTCACCTAACAATAAACTTTTAAATCCTGTGCAGTCAACAAATAAATCAGCAGTAACAGTTTCGCCATTAGTTAAAGTTAGTTTTTCTATGCCTACATCTCCTGTAGTAATGTCTACAACAGTTGAAGGTATAACTTTTACACCTCTTGGCAAACAATAATTTTCACGTAACCAAAGACCAAACTTAGTAGCATCAAAATGAAATGCTGTATCATACTCAGGGTTAAATAACCCAAAAGTTCCATTTCTGTTATTTGTAAATTTATTTTTTTCGTAAAGCGCGGCATTAGGATAGTAATAGCGAGCAAAGTCTTCGTTTGAAATATTAGGATACAATGCTTTTTTGTAATACCAATCTTCTATACCTTGTAGTGTTCCTTCAAAGTCCGGTTGTCCAAATGGATAATGGAATCCTCCCGAATCTTTTTCATAGAAGTCTGTAAACTTGATACTCATTTTATAACTAGCATCAGTATGTTTCATAAAATCATATTCATTTATTTCTAAGAAATTACAGTAATTTCTTATAGATAGTAATGTACTTTCTCCTACGCCTACTATAGGATGATCAGGACTTTCAATAACGCTAATATCGTAATCAGGAAAAAATTTTACTAGCATAGCAGCCGACATCCAGCCTGCACTTCCTCCTCCTACTATTACTACTTTTTTTAAATTTTTAATTATAGGCATACTATATCCTTGTTAATGGTAAAGACGTACTATCAATCCATTCTACAAAAAATGGTTGTGTAAGTCTACTTTTATCAGCCTTAAAATTCGGTGCATGCCACTGATTAGCATTATACAACACACATCTATTCTTTACAGCTTCAATAGATATAGATTTTTCAAATAATGAATGATTCTCTTGAATATCTATTTTGTTTATTATACTTTCTAATTGATATTTGTGCAACCTATGATTGTCAACACCGTCTTTTACAGTGTAAATATCAGTTCCTCCTGTGCCTGTTTCTAAGTATAATACACCTGCAATAAGACAGTTATTATCTTGATGTATTACTTTAACAAAATCTTCTCTGCTTATTAAGTGAAAAGAAGTGTCTACAGACCAGGTTAACGGAGTTTCATAGAATACACTAAACAGTTTTTCACAAAAATAATCAAATAACTCAGGATTAATTTCATGTAAGCGTTTAGAACGTTTACCTGGATAATTTTCTTCGTTTTCAGTAAACGAGACACTACTAGCATATGCAAAGACCTTGTCAAAGTCATCATAAAAGTTGTCTATCACAGTTAACGGAAATCCGCCATCGGTAAATTCAGTTTTCATTCCAAGTAACTCATTATGTTAGTGTATAAATGATAAATATTGTAACAAAGATATTTATTGAAGAGGTTTTTACAGGTGAGAATAAATGGCTAAACTATCTAACTTAACAATCAACGATACTGGAGCATTAACACTACCAGATGGTACTTCTGATCAAAGACCTGGATATGTAGTTAAAGTTTTCACAGCAAATGGCCCAGGGAACTTTACAGTACCAACTGGCGTAACTGAAGTTGATGTATTAGTTGTTGGCGGTGGTGGCGGATCTGCTGGCATCGGCGGTGGCGGCGGTGCAGGCGGCATGATTGACAGGCCAGGATTTCCAGTTACTCCAGGCAGCACTATTCCTTATAGCGTTGGCGCTGGTGGTGCACCTGGTGGAACTTATCCAGGACCAGTAGGATCAAATGGCAGTAACTCAGTATTCGGAAGTTTAACAGCACTCGGTGGCGGCGGCGCTGGTTCTTGGAACAATAATACATCAAGTCCAGGAGGTTCAGGGGCTGGTGGTCCTGGAACCCCAGGCACAGGCGCAAACGGCGGCGCTGGTAATCAACCAAGTCAATCCGGCGACAGCGGTGCATACGGATTCGGATATCCTGGTTCAAGAGGTGGTACTAACCCTAGTTCAAATTCAACCCCTGGCTCAGGAACATATACCGCTGGCGGTGGAGGCGGTGCAGGTGCTGCAGGTGGCCATCCATCACTTTCTGGACCAGGAAATACCAGTACAACAAATGCAGGACGCAAAGGCGGAGATGGAAGAAGTAGTTCAATTACCGGAGTGCCCGTTTACTATGCAGGCGGTGGCGGTGGCGGAAGTCACAATAGCGGATATCGATCGCCTGTAACAACAGCACTAGGCGGTATTGGCGGTGGCGGTCGAGGTGCCTCTGTTGATTGGTATTACGATCAAATGGGATTTTATAATTTTCCTGCAACTGTGTATGGCGGAAGTACTTTAGGAAACTATAATCCTCATTGGCAATGGTACGGTAGAGGACAAGGAGAACCAGGAAGAGTCAACACAGGCGGCGGCGCTGGAGGCGGCTTCTATTACACCGGCGGTACTGGCGAAGGTGGAACAGGTGGCCCAGGTGTTATCATAGTTAGATACAGAAATCCAAAAGGTCAATTATCTGTTGCGTCAATTAGTGGCGGCACAGAGCTTAACACTTCCTCTGCTCACGGAGTAGTAACTAACGAAATTTGGGTTCCAAATGCAAGCGGACTAGGTGTTGTAGCTGATACAAAATATTATGTTGTAGAAATTGTAAGTGCAACAGCATTTAAAGTATCAACTATAAAAGGCGGAAGTCCTGCAACATTTTCAAACGGAAGCCTAGGCGTAACAGGAACAGTTCTTACAGCAGATCCTGAAAACGGAATGACACGTTATAACACTGCTGGCGGCTATATAGAAATTTATGTAGACGGTGTTTGGAAACCTCTAAAACGATCAGTAGTTAAATTTACTGCTACAGGATTACATAACTTTAAAGTACCAGAAGGTGTAACACACGTAGATGTTCTAGTTGTTGCGGGCGGCGGATCAGGTGGAGAACTTGGCGGCGGTGGAGGTGCTGGTGGTTTAATCTACGAGCAAAATGTACCTGTTGCTCCAGGTGGAAATGTTCCAGTATATGTAGGAACAGGCGGACATAACGAAATGACGCATACACCGCACCACGGTATAAGAAAAGGAGAACCTTCAAGGTTTGGAGGATTCGAAGCATACGGCGGAGGCGCAGGTGCAAACCATCCTGCTGCTGCAAGATCACAACCTTATAGACACAATTTCTGGGATAACTGGGGCGATGCAGGCGGCGGAGCTTCTCCTAACCAAAATTCGGGCGGATCACCTGGCGGATCAGGTGGCGGTGCTGCATATACACACCCAGGTGGTGCAGGCAAAGGAACTCCAGGACAAGGATACCCAGGAGGTACTACTCCGGGATCACCTCCACACTCAAATGCAGGCGGCGGTGGTGCAGGTGCTGCTGGAGGAAACGGCGGTGGCCCAGTGGCTGGTCCAGGCGGAGACGGTAGAGTAATTAATATTACTGGTACAAATGTTCACTATGCCGGCGGTGGCGGCGGTGGCGCCCACGGACCTCAAGGAAGTTCAGCACCAGGTGGTGCCGGTGGTGGCGGAGGCGGAGGCCAACGCAACAACATTAATACAGGCTACGGAGCAGTATATAGTTTCCATCAAAGCTCAGGTGGCACATACGCTTCACCTGGTGCAGACAACACAGGTGGTGGAGGCGGTGGCGGTGGCCACAACAGCTCGAACCCATACGGTCTTGGTGCAAGAGGCGGCCCAGGTATTGTTATTGTAAGATACTAATGGAGAAATAATTAAATGGCAAGAACATTAACACACGAAGTTCAAGAACATGGCGTTTTGGTTAATATACATCAAGACGGTGTTGAAATACTAGACAATTTATTCCCTTCAATTCCTGCGTTTGTCGAAAATGCAGTTGCTGATATAGACGAGGAACTAAATATGAATGGACACAATATTTTAACCACAGTTGAAAAACAGACTATCCAGTCTTGGATTGATGGATTAGAATAATTAAGGAGAAATAATAATGCGTTCATTTGTTTACAGACCAGAAGAAGGTGAAGTACACGTTGATCTAGTTGCAGAAGATGGTACAACAGTACTAACTACAGCAAACTTTCCAACTGAAGATTCAACTACAGAATTCTTTGAGCAAACTTGGAATTATCATTGCGAAGAAGATGGTGTAGATCCTTTAACAGAAGAAGAACTAGCAGCATACAGTACTTGGATTAGAACACAAATATCATAATGTTTGTTTCTCCATTACCTGATTTGCCTCAAGATCAGATGGCGGAAGTTTTAGATCACGTTCACAAGGCAAAAATTAATGTTACAGAAGAACTAATGCTTGAGCGGCTATCTGATAGATATCGATGGCCGCAGTATTATAACACGGGTGCTCCAACTGTAGAACGAATTGTCGGCGATGATGGACTAAAAGCACAGGACTTCTTTTGTAACGATAGACATATAGATAGAAATAAATTTCTTGATTATTATAATCAAGGATATACGTTTGTAATATCGGGTGTTCAATATCTATTTAACGACATTACAAATCTTACAATATATCTAAGCAACATATGGGATACAGAAATTAATGCTAACATATATATTTCAAAAGGCAAAAAAGTAGTTTCTTACCCTTATCATAATCATCATTATTCTGTTATAATTAAAAATATTTACGGAAAATCTAAGTGGCTTATAAACGACCAAGATCGTGTTTTAGAAAATCAAGATATTTTCTATGTGCCAAAAGAAATGATGCACGGAGTTAAGGAAATAGAGGATTTAAAGTTGTCTATAACTTTTAACTTGCATAGTTAAACATACCACATCCAGGTATTATTTACATTACGAACATCTATATTATTTTTTCTAGCGTATTCTAGAATAGCATCTTGCACAGGAATAGTTTCCCAATCGTGTCCTGATACTATACCTCCTTTACGTACTTTTTTAGACCAACGTTCTATCAAAGGAATAATATTATCAATTTCGGTCCAGGCATCTAAGTACACAAAGTCTAAAGATTCGTCATCAATCTTTGTTGCTGCTATTTCTTCGTAATGTTCGACTAATTCTATTTTATCTTCTACACCTGACCATTTAATATTATGCTGTGCAGTAAGTTTTACCATACTGATATCTTTATCATCAAAAAATCTATCATAAATCGAATCGTAATATGGCTTAAATGCATCGATAGCATAAATTTTAGATATACTTTTACATTTTTGTGCTAATGATAAACTGCATTGTGCATAGTATGCACCTATCTCTGCACCAGTTAAATTTTCACCTAATGTATCTATTACGTAAACTAAATTTCCAGCATCAGTTCCGTTAAAATCATATGGAGTTGTATTGTTCATGTTATACCTTTAATGTTAAATTGCCAGAAACTGATATTCTATAATCGTCACTAGTAGTAAATGGAGTAACTGTATGCATTAGTTTGTTTGGAAACATTAACAATTTGCCTTCGTAACTTTTATCTACTGGCAGTGTATGTGTATGAATTCCTCCTAACACATCAGTATAAACAAATTGAAAACTTGCTGCTTTATTTTCAATTGCTTTACTTCCGGGAGAATTTTTATACTCGTCTTCAATGTCATATGGAATATTAGTCCATAATACAAAACTCATTATTCCTGAATGTCCGTGTAACGGATTAAATTCATTTTTTTGTTGAAAGTTAACCCATAGTCCGCCCAGTCCTATTGGAACGTTTCTATCGAGAAAGTCGAAGTTTTTTAGATAAGAAAACTCTCTATCGTAATCGTATAGTGCTTCCATTACATAAGGTTCTATAACACTTCTACTATCTTTAAGTATGAATTCTTTATCTATATGTCCTGCAAGAATATGGTTAGCAGGCTCTGCAGATTCAAAATCATTTTGTATAGTTCTAATTTCTTTTCTAACGTCTGCTAGTATGTCTCTAGGAACATCGCCTAGAAAGAACCCTAAATTGTAAAAATTATACAGCATTACTCTTTCATTGTCCTTTTAAGATTTTTCTTATGACGTCCTGTAAAACTACTATGGTAGCTATAAGACAAATGTATGTTATCCCATTCTTCTCTAGAAATTAAATGATTCTTAATTTTTAATCTTTTATCACTGAGGGGAATAATGTGTGTAATAATATCTTCAGAAAACAGTTCAATTCTTTTGTTTCTTCTTGGTAATAACATATTAACATGTGTACTATGTTGATCTTTATAGTTAACTATACCTGGAGGAACATTTAGATCAAGAAGTCTATCTCCTAAGTTCCAAGTAGCAGGTGCAAATAAAAAGTCAACGCCGGACTTTTCTTTTAACAGCCACGGAGACAACATTTTAACATGAATCATGTTTTCAAAGTTACCGTCAAATTGTTGTCTTGGATGATCAACTATAGGAAATACTTCATCTGCAGAAAATTGATATTTGTATTCGCCTGTATCTTTAGTTTCTAGAATTAAGTCTGCCCACATTGGGACACATAATCCTCTTTTATATAAAGATATTAGTCCGTCACATCTTTTTAATGTACCTGCTTGATATTTTATTCCGTTACCATTATCAACAGTAAAGGAATTGTGCATCTTTTTGTACCAGTTAGGCATTGCTTGACTTGCAGGCAGCACTGGAAAGTGCTTGTGTAATGCAGGATTAAATGTAAATGCATCAACAACAATAGTTGACGGCTTTATAAAAATATCAAACAACTAAATTTTCCTTTATTTTTTTAAGAACAATTTTGTTAGTTCTTGATTGCTTAAATCTTTTGTAACGATCTGCTAATGGAACAAATTTTTCCCATTGAGATGATGTTCCACATGTAGATGCTATTCTTTGCAACTCTGGAGTCATTTGAAATCTATGTAATTTAATTTTCTTTTCAGTCTCAAAAGAAACATATGCAAGAGGCTCGTCTTGTTCAAGTTTAAGTTCGTTGCCCCAAAGATTATATTCTAAGTTTATAACTCTAAACCAAGAACCTATGTTAAATTTTCCAGGAACAACTGAACCATATTTTTGATGTTTAGCAGGATGAAAAAATGGCGAAGTTAGCGACATTGTAATATCTTCATCACTAAAAAATAAAAAGCTCATTCCGTATGTTAATAGCGTAGTGCCGTTAATACAAGGCTTATGTACTATATCAGGTCTAATATAATCTTTACTATGAATGTTTACATTGTTTCCATCTACTATAAAATGGCTTTCTAATGGATTTTTAAGTATTACAGTTTTATTAGCAACATTCTGAAAAGCAGGACAAAAGAAAAAGTTATTTTCTTTAACATTTGTAATTCTTTCTTTTTGCCAAGCACTATAAAGTGTTTCAAGATCAGAATACATAATATTCCAATCTCTTTCAGCATCAAAAAATACTGGCGCCCAATATATATTGCTAATTCTATCTGCCATATTGTGTTCTTATTTCTCTAAGATATTGTTTGTGTGTAATTTTTGGTACAGTTTCATCTTTAATAATGTTATTTCTTACCATTTCATCTGCTTTAATTTTTAAAGTAATAGGCAATGCTTCGAATTCTTCCTTAATACTTTTAACATCAAATAAACTTAGTCCGTTTAGTATAAAAATATGATGATGTTCTGTAAAAAGCACATATCTCGATACTTTACTAAAGTCTTCTCTAACAGGAATTTTGTGTTTCCACATTGTTAATTTCTGTTTTAAAGAATCTGGTAATTTAAATCCTTTTAAATCTTTCCAAAATTGACTATTTTCTTTATTTGTTATATAGTGTAGTATAACAAAGTCTCTTATGTTTGTCAAGATATCATTAACCGATTCGTTATACTCTTTTATAACTACATCGTTATAATTAACAAGTTTGTGCATTAGTAAGAATGCTTGTTGTATGCTTGTTCCTATAGAAGTTGCTTCTAATGGTTCTACAAAACTTGCACTAAGTCCTACAGCACAACAGTTATTAACCCAAGGTGTATCAATGGCTCCGGGATCAAATTCAAACTGATTTCGTACTTCTATTTCGTGTCCTAAATAATCTTCAACTTCTTTTTTTGCTTGCTCTGGTGTGATATAGTTTTTGTCAAAAATATAACCATTGCCCCATCTCCCCCAAGTTGGGATTCTAAACATCCATCCTGAGTCCATAGCTCTTGCAATCGTCCACATATTGTAGTTTTCAGTATCAGGTGTTTGAAATACAATAGCACTATTCATTTTTAAATATTCAGAATAAGAGTTCCATTTTGCACCTAACTTGCCAATCAATAATCGTTTGAATCCTGTACTATCGATATAGAAATCATACTTGTATTCTCTTTTTCCTTTGATGGTGCTAATATTATTGTTTTCGTCTAGAGTAATATCTTCAATAATATCGTCGAACAATTCGATGCCAAATTCTTTTGCTTTGTTTTCTAACCAAATATTAAGACTATTAGTATTAAAATGGTATTGTCTAGTTACGAAATCGTTTTTATGTTTTAAAAACCATGCATTAACTTCGTTATCCCAGTTAAGTTTAGAACTTAGATGCTTTGACGACTTTCCTTCACCTATCAATTTTCCGTAAAGTAAACTGTACATAGCATTAGTAGAAGAATAATCATCGTGAATGCAATGTAGGTAATCTTCGTCGGCCCAGTTTTGAAACATTATTCCTGATTTCAGAGTTGCATCACATTGAGAAATAACTTCTTTAAAATCAACATCAATAAAATCAATAAAATCTGCCCAGTGTTCCGTAGAACCCTCACCTACCCCGATAATTCCTATCTTAGAAGATCGTATTAAATCTATTTTTCGATCAGGAAATCTTTTCTTCAAAATAAGGGCGGTAACAAACCCTGCTGTACCGCCTCCTACTATACATATTGATTTAGGATTTTTGCAAGTCATCCTTGATCACCTCAATTAAATGATTTAGACGTCTAATGTCATCGTTAACTGCGCATAACTGATATTGCATAACATCTGCGCCTTCACCTTCCATTATTAGTCCTTGCATCGAGATGAAAATTCCAGCCATTTTACAATACTTTGCAAATTCGCTGTCTTCCATATTATAAGTAGGTAATTCTTCTACTTTAAATCTTGCTTTAATTTGACGTGCTGGTTCACTTAATCCACTTTCTTCTAGGACCTTAGCAATTTCTGCAGCGGCCTCTTTGTGATCGTCAGATATTGTACCGTAATCAAATAAATGTTTTTTTATTGTCATAGTTTAAGCTCCTGTTTGATATAACTTTGGTATACCCAATATTGGGCGACCATCTAATTTATTTTTAAAAGGTCCTGATTCGTCATTATAGTGTAAGAATACTTGTGCATGATTTAGTCCATGAAATTTTTCTCTCCAGTGATCAACTTCGCAACCTCTGTAAATAATCATATCTCCTGGTTTTAGATGAATAGGAACACCGTCTGGGTCATTCTTTGTTTCAACATACATCGGCCAATCGTAACCTTCCCATTCTTCACCTTGAAGATTAGAAGTATTATATCCTAAACATAGTGTTGTACTAATTTCGCAACTTTCTCTATCTCTATGACGCTTTAATATTTCGCCTTGCTGATACAGTCTCCAATAACTATATGTAGGCATTACAGTATGTCCTGTGTATGCAGATATGGATCTAGCACTAGTTGCAAGTAGTGTATCCATAAACGGATCGCCATAACAATTATAACTAATTGGTGCTTGCTCGTCGCCAAATTGTCCATCCCATTCAGGTCTGTAATCTTGCTTTGCATTCATTTCCATAAAGTCTGCTCGTTGTGCTTTAACAATACAGTATTGATAAATTAAGCCAGCCATATTTTCGTCGATAAAACCTTTAATAACAAGATAATTGTTATCTTTAAAATATGCTCTTGTATTTTCATACAATTCATCGACACTAGCAGTATATGATGTAGTTTCTGCTGTTTGTTCTTCAACAGTTTCTTCAGTGTTATTTTCCATTTTCTTTTCCTATTCTATCATAGTTAGTATTAAAAAAGAATACTTGTGTTAGTCTACCAGTATCTTTGTCATGCCCAAAACCAGGCGTAACGCTACGATGGCATAAGTTTCCTTTAAACATTATTACTCTATTAAAAACATTACCAACAAATGTAATTAATTCCCATTCTCCGTCTAGTGTTTTAATTTCGTCTTGAGTACATATATAAACACCACTTTCTTTATGTCTATAAATTCCTGTACCTGAGTCTGCTGGCGCATTCGGAGTTAGATAAAGTATAGCAGTCCATTCATTAGGATCTACATGTATCCATGTTTCGTCGCCTTCAACACATAATTGAAATTTAGCATTATCGTTAGTTTGCCATTCGCCTGTGTAAATGTTTCTTGAATCATCCCACTC
>Ga0181568_10000248_pt1 | contig 46784 bp, 44 predicted proteins | sample 101ome_20_FD_133758 | JGI IMG/M metagenome (GOLD analysis project Ga0181568, IMG submission 133758) | Coastal salt marsh microbial communities from the Groves Creek Marsh, Skidaway Island, Georgia - 101404AT metaG (megahit assembly) | ecosystem: Environmental > Aquatic > Marine > Intertidal...
ATTTATATTTGATATTTTTAAATTTATTTGAATATGAAGAAAAAATTGTAATAAACATTTTAAAAAGTTTTTTTTTTACTTTAATTAAAACACTTAACACAATATATAATAAAAACCATACCAATCCTATTTTCTCGATGGATCTTTTAATAGCAATATAATAATAATTAACCATTTTTTATTAATTTAAATATCCATGTAGCACTCATGAAGTGCGGAATAAAATCAGCTATCTTGGTATTAATTTTTTTTGTAAATTCAAATTTTAAAAAAGTAGATCCAGAAATATCTGCGCCCATTACAGTTCCGTTTCTAATTTCATATATCTTTAAATTACATTGCTTTATCATCTTTTTAAATCTTGATAATGTAAAAAATTGGATATGACCTGAATCATGATTGAAAGGTATGTAATTATTTTTAACTTTTTTTTTTTTAAAAAATGAATACAAAATCCTCAAAAAATCATAGATAAAGAATTTATGAATAATAAACTTTTCAATTTCAGTAAGACCATATCCATTGGGAATAGAACCGAGAATTAGTCCGTCTTTTTTTAATTTATTTTTTAATTGAAACAAAATTTCTTCTGGTTTATCAAGATGTTCGAGTACTTCAGATATAATGATTATATCAAATTTTTTATTAGGAATCTTTTCAGCAAAATTCACTTTTTTTGATTTATATTTTTTTTTTGCATATTCTAATGATTCTTTATGAATATCAAATCCTAAATAGAAATCTTTTTTATTTAATATATATTTACCACAATCCTCTATATTCCCACATCCAAAATCCAAAATGCTTAAGTATTTTTTTTTTAATCTTCTTTTTTCAATTTCATCTCTGAAGATATGAATTTTTTTTTTTGTAGCATAACAATCTTCAATTGGATTATATTTATATATTCTTTTATTTTCCAATGTTTAAATCTTTCTTAAAAAATATTTTACCAGATTTTATTTTAAATTTAATTCTTAAATTATACATAAGTTTTGTCAGATTAAGAACATTTAAGACATCTCAATCTTTTTGGAATGAAAATACGGTAAGTTCACCTAAAAATGGTTTTAAGTCAATAGAAGAGTCAATGGAACACCTAAAATGGAGAAATAATCAATACATTAATTCAGAAAAAAATATGTACTTTAAAAATACTCAAAAAAAAATTGTATTAGATTATGGCTGTGGACCTGGTAATGGTTTGATAAATATAATTAATACTTCCAACCCAAAAAAAATATATGCTGTAGATGTTTCAGAAAAATCAATTTATTTAGCCAAAAAAAGAGCAAAATTACATAATTTGAATGTTTCTTTTATTAAAATTAATGAAAATGAAAAGATTAACTCTATTGATGACAATTCTATTGATGTAATAAAATCCGACGGGGTTCTGCATCATATAGAGAATGTAGACTTTGTTCTTAGAGAATTTAAAAGAATTTTAAAAAAAAATGGTGTGATCAACCTTATGATTTACAATCGTGATTCTTTATGGTTTCACTTGCATGTAAATTATGAACTTATGGTAAAAAAAAAAATTTTTTCTAATAGTTCTGATGAGGAAGTTTTCAAAATTTCAACTGATGGTTTTCAATGTCCGGTATCATATTGTTTTTCACCATCTAAATTTATTGAAATTTGTAAAAAAAATAAATTTAGGACTAAACTTAAAAATGTAAGCATATCACTTTTTGAATTAAGTAAAGTTAATCTCATTAAAGAAGCAATTAATTCTGAAAAGATAAAACTTAGTAGTAAAGATTTTTTAAAACAAATTTACTTTAAAAGAAGAATTCCATATTTTAGGAAAAATATTGCAGGTATAAACGCTTACTACGAGCTAAGAAATTTTTAATTTATTATTTCTAATAAAAATTTTCCACCATATAGCAAGATTAAGTAAAAACCAAAGCCTTGTGTCACCTTTTCTGTCAATAATTTTTTGTATAGTCTCCTTCTTAAAAAAATCAGTTTTATTAACAAATTCATTAATTATTTTTTTTTCATTTATACCTAAACCGTCCTCAAACCACTCCTTGAGTGGTAAACCAAAACCTTGTTTTTTTCTATTTAAAATTTCATATGGTAATAAACCTTTGACAATATCTTTTAACAAAACTTTTAGTTTATTTTTCTTAATTTTAATTTTTTTCGGTAAATCAATTGTTTTTTGAACAAGATTATGATCTAAAAAAGGAACTCTAGCTTCTAAGCTATTTGCCATAGTCATTTTATCTATACGCATTAAAATTAACTCTGGAAGTCTAATTTTCAGATCTAAATAAGTCATCCAATTTTCAATATTTTTATATTTAGCATTTTTATTAAAAAATTCGTAGTGTGGCCTTATACAATCCCAACTATCAAAATTTTTGATTTTCTTTTTAAAACTATTTGAAAATAATTGATTTTTTTCAAAGCTACTAAAAGCCTCAGCTCCCCCCCAGAATATAGGTTTTTTTTCAAGTGATCTTCTTAGTAAATCTGCTGTATATTTATATTGAATATTAAACTTTTTATACAATAATAGAATTAACTTTTTTAAAAAATTTGGGAAAAAAAAATTATTTAATAACAAATTTATTTTTGATGTTCTAAGCCAGTTTGTATAACCGAAAAATAACTCGTCAGCTCCTTCACCCACCTGACAAACCTTTACATTATTTTCTCTTGCAAGTTTTGAAACATAAAAAATTGGCACACAAACTGGATCAGATATTGGTTCATCTTGAAAATAAACCATATCAAAAATCAAATTTTTAATATGATCTTTACTTAATTTTTTTTCAAAATGTAATGATTTAATATGTTCAGCAACGATTCTGGCATAATTTAATTCCGACTTATAAGATTTATATTCTTTATCATAACCAATGGAAAAGGTTTTAATCTTTTTTTTTGAATCCTTTGAAAAAAAATATGCATTCGTAGATGAGTCAATACCTCCAGATAGAAAAACTCCAACATCTACATCAGATATTCCTCTGTATTTAATTGATTCCTTTAAAGTTCTAACTAAAACTTTATTAATATTTTCTGAATCTATTAATTCTTTATCTTGTAATGGATCCCAGTATTGTTTTTTTTCACTATTTCCTTTTTCATCAAAACTCAACCAAGTGCCAGCTTCTAGCTTATTTATTTGTTTAAACATTGTTTTAGGAGCAGGAGTACACAGAAAAGTTAAGTAATGATACATACTTTCTTCATCAATTTCAGGAATATAATCTGGATCAAGTAAAATAGCTTTTATTTCAGAAGAAAAAATTAATTTTTCTGAATCAAATTTATAATATAAAGGTTTAACACCAACTCTATCTCTAATCAAAAAAAGTTTCTTTTTTAAATTATCCCAGATTGCAAAAGCAAACATACCCCTAAATTTATCCACACATTTCAGTCCCCATTCGACATATGACAAAAGTAAGATTTCGGTATCAGAATTTTTAGTCTTAAACTTATAACCTTTATCAATCAGTTTTTTTTTTATTTCCATGTAATTATAAATTTCTCCATTAAATGCTAAAATATAATTTTTTGTTCGATCTACAAAAGGTTGATTCGCTTCTTTCGAAAGGTCTATTATTGACAACCGTGTATGACCTAAACCAATATTTTTATTTTTAGAAATCCATATACCAGAAGCATCAGGCCCCCTATGTTTTAAAGTCAAATTCATATTATGAATCTGTTTTTTTTTAACAAAAAACTTTTTGTTAAAATACATTATGCCTGAGATGCCACACATTAAAGTAGTTCCTCGACTTTAAAACATAAATTCATAGCTTGAATTTGTTCTTCGATAGAAATAGAGAATTTATTAAGTTTCAGGTTGTAAAAAAAGCTTTGATATTGATTTTCATAACCCTTATCAGGAAATTTAGATGAATAGATAATTTTTTTCTTATTTTTTTTGGTTAATATAATTTTTTGAAAATTTTCCATAATTAGAGTTTCACTAATATTTCTGACTTCAATTATTTCTTTTTTGTCGCTCTTTGAGCCAGCTGAAGTGTAATTTAATTTTGCAACGCTTCCATTATTAAATTTTATTGTTACAAAAAAATTATCAGTCTTGTGTAAATTTTTATTGTCAGAGTTTATTGAGCTTGCTTGAATATTGGTATACTTATCATTTATTAAAAATAAAATTAGATCATAAAAATGACAAGCTTCACCGATATTTCTGCCTCCTCCCTCAGGAGAATATATCCATGAATCAGGTAATAACTTATCTGCATTAACAGTATAGTTAAGAAAAATTGGACTTGTATTTTTTTCAATAAAACCTTTTAAAATTTTAGCAGAATCAGAAAATCTCCTGTTAAATCCAGTGATAAGTATTGGCGTAACTTTCTGTTTTGTGAAAAACATTTTTATTTCTTTGAGTTCATTAGGTTTTATGCACAAAGGTTTTTCACAAAATACATGTTTTTGATTAAGGAGTGCATTTTTAGTAAGTTGCCAATGATCATTATGTCTAGTAGAAATAAAAATCACGTCTAAAGATTTATTCTTAAGCATTAAATTATAGTCATTAACAACATTTATGTTTTTATAAAAACTTGAAGAGTTTAAAAATGAAATTGGTTTTCTTACACACAAATAATCAAGTGAATTATAAGCCTTCATTTTCAGAAGGTTTGGAATGATTACTTCTTTTGAAAATCCTCCAACTCCAACTAATGCTGATGAGATAATTCCAGATTTTTGTTTAATAAAAGAAATTTTTGGTTTAATAATTTTTTCATTTTTAGGGTTATATTTAAAAAGAGTAGAAATTGGTCTCTTTTTCTTTTCAAAGGCAGAATAAACCTGTTTAGCATTTTGTATAGGTTCTATATTGTCTATTAAACTTCTAATATTAATTTTTTGATTATCAATAAGATTAATATAACTTTTCATATTCCTATTTAAAGTCCACCTTACATATTCCAATGGATAATCTTTTCCCTCTATTTCATATGTTGAATCATATCTGCCAGGACCATAAGATGCAGATATTGAAAATTCTATTTCCTTTGAATAAATTTCCTCTCTATTAATTTTAATATCAATATCTCCTACTAATATAACTCTAGATTTTTTTCTACATAATCTAAAAGTTTTGTTCAGTAAATCATCTACTTTATTTGAAGCAGTTATTATTGCAGAATCAAAGCCTATACTCATCACGTCTTGAGATATTTTTTTAGATAAATCTTCAAATGACTTATAAACATTCACAAAACCGTCTTTTTTTAATCTTTTAAGAAAATCCTCGTTGGGATCAATTCCGTAAACTTCAATACCTGCAGCTCTTAAAATTTGCATTGTAATTTGTCCAATAAAACCCAAACCAACTACTAAACTTATTTCACCAATACTCGTTTTTGATCTTCTTACGGCATGCATAGCTATTGACCCTAAGGCAACAGTAGAGTAAAGAGATAAATTTTCTCTTAATTTAGTTTTTACTACTAAATTTTCTGGCACAAGTATTCTTTCAGCATGAGAAGCAAAACCGCCACCACAGCATGCTACAAGATCTCCTTTTGAAAAGTTTTTTACACCCTCTCCTACCCCTTCAACAATTCCTGAACTTGAATAACCAAGTTCATAATACTCTCCAAGTTTTCTGGAGACAATTCCACTAGTACTTTTAATACCCTTTTTTTTTAAAATACTAATTAAACTTTTTAAGATCTGAGGTTTTTCTATTATTTTTCTCAATGTATTTTTTTTTATTGAATTTAAGGATGAAATCTCAGTACCAGGAGATACACATGAATATAGATTTTTTACTAAAATTTTTCCTTTCTCAACCAAGGGCTCCGGTACTTCTTTTAGCTCAATTCCTTTTCTAGATAAAAAAACTTGTTTCATAATTAGGTGTTTCCAAAAATTTTTTCTAATTTTTTTTGGATTTGTTGAAGTTCAAAATCCTTTGACTTTTTGATAGCATATTTTAGCGTTTGTTTTCTAATATTTTCATCATATAAAATATTTTTTATAGAATTTTTTAGTTTTAAGAGAGATTGTTCATTTTCAACATAAGCCCATTTTTTTTTTTTTGCATCATTAATAAAATATATTTTATCAGGTCCATAAATAAAAATTGGAACCTTCGACATCAAATAAGAACCTAATTTTGCTGGCCAGGAATATTTGTAATACTCTATAGAATAATTATCAAAGTTTGAGGCTAATAATAAAAGATTACTTTTACTTATTTTGCTAAAATACTCTTTTTCATTTAAATTATGTTCTTTTATATGTATGTTTTGATGTCTTGCGAAATATGACTCAAAAATAATTTTTTGATTTTTTGGTAAATAAAAAAAACATTGAATATCAAAGTTTTCTTCCATTAAATTTTTTAATACATTTGCAATCTCAAGAAGTGAATTTAATTGGGCATTTTTAAAAACAGAGCCAATATATGTAATGATTTTGGTTTTATGGTTAAAAATAACTTTTCTAATTTTCTTTCTATCAACACCGTTATGTAAAACCTCAAAGTTATATCCAAAAATTTTTTGATATTCCTCTGACATTTTTGTATTAATTGCTATTCTTATTTTTGAGGAATCGATTAAGTACTTAAAAAGTTTATATTCTTTTGTTTTGTTAGTGTATATAGCAAGAACATTATCCATTACATGTGTTATTAAAGGAATATTTAATTTCTCTTTTAAGTCTCTAATTAAACACATTAGACTATAATGACCAAATATAGTGTAAATAATATCAGGTTTGAATTGTTTCAACTTAATAATAAGATCGGAATTAGCTTTTGTTCTTTTATTTAATGTATAAAAATTTTTAAAATTAATTAAGAGATTTACTAAAAATGGATGTAAGATTTTTTTTAAAAAAATACTTATTCTACTTGGTTTTCTAAGTAGATGTGACTTTACAATATTCTCAGTGTTTGCATTAACGTCCTCATGTAATATGAAAATTCTATCTTTTGGGTAATTTTCATACAAGTTTTTTAATAAAACTCCACCGCCAGTATTCTCATTAAAATAAAATTCACTAATTATTAAAATCTTTGGATTTTTTTTTTTCATCAATTTAACAACTCAGTTTTCTTTTTAGAATTTTAAAAATACGTATTGCTGCAAAACCATCCCATTTAGGAATTTTGTTTTTTCTTAGTTTTAATTCTTTATTTAATAATAAATCTATAGTGTCCAAATCCACAAGTTTATTTGAACCCATTTTTATAGTTACAGGTCTTTCTGTATTTTTTCTTAAAGTGAAACAAGGTTTCCCTAGAAAGGATGCTTCTTCCTGAATTCCTCCAGAATCTGTTATAATAAACTTTGATTCTTTCAGTTGTAATAAAAATTCAGAATAATTTAGCGGAGAGATTAAATTCAGGTTATTTATCTTTTCAAGTTTTTTAAATAAGTTAAATTTAATTAAATTTTTTTTTGTTCTTGGATGAATAGGAAAAAGAATGTTATGATTTTTTGTCCATTTTCCAATATTATTTATAATACTGTCAATTTTTTTTTTATCATCAACATTTTCAGGTCTATGAAGTGTAATCAATCCGTCGATATTTGAAAATTTTGGTTTATCGTTATTTTTTTTAAAAAAAGAAATTAAACTGTCAATCATAATGTTACCTACAAAATAAACATTTTTTATTATATTTTCTTTTTTTAGATTTAGATTCTCGTTTTTTGAAGGAGTAAATAATATATCTGATATTGAATCAGTTAGACGCCTATTTATTTCTTCTGGAAGATTATCATCATAGCAACGAAGCCCTGCTTCAACATGCGCCACTTTAATTCCATTTTTTTTTGCTGCTATTGCTGCTGCTATAGTTGAGTTTACATCACCAAAAACAATTACTAAATCTGGCTTCTCTCTAATCAAAATTCTTTCATACTTACTCATAATTTCTGATATTTGATAAACATGTGATCCAGAACCGATACCAAGATTTAGATCTGGTTTTCTTAGATTTAAATCTCTAATTATATTTTCTGATAGAGCTTTGTCATAATGTTGACCAGTGTTTATAAAAAATGAGCTTATTGATCTTTCTTTATCAAAAAGCTTGAGCAAAGGTGCAATTTTTATAAAGTTTGGTCTAGCACCCCCAATTATATGGACCTTAAATTTTTTATCTGACATTATCAAAATCTATCAAATCCTGTTTAAAAGAATCTTTTTCCCATTGTAAAAATAACCTTATATCTTTTGTACTTAAAAAGCTTTCATAATCTTTTGGAAGACTTTCTAAATCTGTCTTTTCTTGTCCAAAAAAAAATTTTTTATTATAAATTATTTTAATTCCATCCATTTTAATTGATCTTGCAATTAAAGATCCATAGGTGTAAACCCTCGCAAGTTTAATTTGATTCTCGTCAAGCATTTTAATTCTTTTCAATTTTCTAAATATCTTATGAAAATCACTTTTATTTTTTAGGTCTAAGGTAAAGCCATTATTTGAATATCGTCCAGTTCCAGCAGTTATTACAGGGATTCCAAATGAAGCCATTTCACAACCTATCGTTCCTCTGACAGTAAATGCAATATCACAAGACCTAAAAAAAGAATATGTATTAATAGGTGAATTTGGTTTTAAAATTTTTATATTATCAGGTAATTTACGAAAAAGAGAATTTATTAACTTTTCCTCTAATGAAACTTGAGATCTTAAGAGGTTTGCAGGATGGATTTTAATTATCCAGTTGAAATCATCATTATTTTTTATTTTTTTTAATATCTCTCTTAACCATTCTTCATAAGAGGAGAATATACTCTTTCCATAAAAAAAAGTTGCGTCATTAAATACATGTGTGAAAATTACACAAATTTTTTTTTTGTTTTTTATTTTCAAGTAATCTTTAAGATAATTTTTATCCACAATAATTTTATTTTCTTGAAGTTTTTGTCTATTAAACCACTTTCCTTCTGTATACTGCTCTTTAAGATGCTCCATAAGATATTTTTGAAAAAAACTACACTTGGAACTTTTTAATAACTTTCTAAAACTATCTTTTTCTAATGATAAAGGATGAAACTTTCTATTACTCCAGTTATATGACTTAAAACTATGATGATTTTCGAGTGGTGAACCAAACCACTGAATACATTTAATCTTTTTTTTTAGAGCTAACTCAAATATTTCCCCAGCAGGTGAGTAACCTCTTTCATTAAAAAAAATACCTTTACAAGGAATTGTTGTTAATATTTTTTCAAAATTTAAAATTGTACTTATTGAATTATCGACAAAGTCATCAATAAGCTTTTCGTCATAATCATTTATATCAAAATTACCTTTTTTTTGATCGCGCAAGACTTTTGATGCAATAAACCTTCCAACATCAATAGATTTATATTTAAAATTTATGAATGCTTTTTTTTTATTTAACTTTTTTAGACTATTGTAAGTAAACTTTTTAATATTTTTTTTTTTAAAATTATCGATATAAATAAATTTTTTTACGCCTACACATCTATAAAATAATTCATAAAAAAGTGATTTTTTTTGGAAAACCACATAAATATCATAATCCTTACTCATTAGCGCTAAAGATAAAAGACAATTTACTTTTACTGTTATGGTCGAAGATGCAATCTCACAAAAAAAATAATTCCCTTTAAAAAAATTTTTATTGTTATTTTTCAATTTTATGGTCTTATAAAACCATAAGAAAATTTCATAGATTTGAAAAATTCTGTAAAAAAAATTATTTTTCATTATTTTTTAGGTCTTTATATAACTTGATAAACTTTTCTGTTTCTATACTCTCTGAATATTTTTTCAAAATAGTTTCTCTGGAGTTTTTTGATAAAGCTAGTTTTCTTCTTTTATTTTTTTTTAGAAGTAAAATTGAACTTTTTAGCTCATTGATATTCTTCGATTTGAGAATTATACCATTGTTATTATTAATAATCTCATTAAGTCCTCCTGATAAAAAAGATAATACTGGAACTCCCGCTGACATTGATTCAAGAACTACATTAGGAAAGTTTTCATTTATAGAAGGGACTAATGTTAAGTCAGCAGAATTATAGAGTAAGTTTTTTGTTTTATGGTCTTTTATAAAATTGAAAGTCCTAAGGTTACGAAATTTAAATTTGTTCCATTTATCACTTTGATGCCCAACTATAACTTTTTGAATATTTTGTATGTCATCAATTTCTCTTAGCAACTTCTCAATATACTCTGTACCCTTTCTTGCATTATTAAATGCTATGTGAGAAATAAAAAGTATTGTGAATTTATTTTTTAATCCAACCAAATTTCTAGCTTTTACTTTTTTCATAGGTTTATATTTATTTGTATCCACACCGTTAGGGATAATGTGTATTTTTTTTTTTTTAAAAAAATCACTTTTTTTTACTGCTGTGAACATTTTTTTTGTTGGAACAACAACACTTAAATCAATAGAATTAAAAGTTTTATTTTTCCTCTTCCATATATTTGTAGTTAAATCTAATCCAATTTCTGGGTAACTTTTTAAGTTAGGACATTTTCCACAACCCTTTATCCATTTATCGCAGTCACCAGGATAACTGCAATGCCCAGTAAGATTCCAATAATCAGAAAATCTAATTACTAATTTTGATATTTTTGATAATTTTTTTAGCTTATTAAATTGAAAATATCCGCCATGTAAATTATAAATTTGAATAATATCTGATTTATATAATTTTCTATTAAATCCTATATTAGAAGGTATAAAGTAATATTGCATCCCAAATTTATTCATTAATATATCAAAGTATTTATCTAAAATTCTCAAAAATGGAAAAATAGTTAAATTCTCTCTATCATTAGTTTCGTTGGATAAATTCCCAACAAACATCTTGGATAAAAAACCTCTTTTTAAAAGATTCTGATGAATTCTTTTTGCTGATTCTGCTGAACCACCTTCAGTATCAGAGGTTGAAATATGAGAGATTCTAAAATGCATTTTTTTACTTAGATATTGGGAATTTTAGATTAAATACTTTAAATATAATTCTGCTATTTTTAAATCTATTTTTTCGTCAATATCAATTGATTTTATATGGTTCATCTCAAAAGGTAAAATTTTTCCTCCTATTATACTTTTGCTGAGTATCTCCCTTTTTGATATATATATAGCAGCTCCATTTCTTGCATAGTATTTATTTTTTTTTTGTCTTTGATATATTTTTTTTGAAAATGTTGTCTCCTTTAAAAGACCATTCTTAATAATCATTAATGATTCAGGGTTATAATTATGAGGAATTTTTACACATGATACAAGAGAATCAGCTCTTTTATTTTTTAAAAAAATTGATATTGCCGCGTCTATATCTTCTGTATTTCTTAAAGGTGATGTGGGTTGAAGAGTAATAACTAAATCAGGTATATAATTTAATTTTTTTTGTAATTCTAATTCATATTTTAAAACACTAAGAGTAGTTGCTTTAGATGTGGAAAACTTTTTAGGTCTAAGTTTATTAACTTCAATTCCATTTTTTTCAGCCACGTCTTTAATTTCTCTTGAATCTGTTGAAACAACAATTTTATCAATGTATTTAGAATTTAGTGCCGCTTTGATTGTCCAAAAAATGAGTGGTTTACCATTAAATTCAATTATATTTTTATTTTTAATTCCTTGTGACCCGCCTCTTGCCGGAATAATTGCCATTATTTTCATTTCAATATGTAATTTTTTTTTGAATATTCAAATGTGTTATTTTTTTTAAAATTTTTACAATTTTCTTTCCAGCATCGCCATTTCCGTAAATTATCCCTTGTTTATATTTTCCAATCTTTATCTGTTTCTTCAAAGCATCTAATATTTTAGATCTTTCATAACCCACATCAATTACATTTTCACCTCTCTCTCTACTATTCTGCCTAGTCCCTATATTAACACAGGGTACACCTATATAATTTCCTTCCCTTATACCGCTAGAGGAATTTCCTAGAATACATAAAGCCTTATCAAGTAAGCTTATGTAAATTTCTGTAGGTAAATTCTTGTAAAAATGAGCATTTTTTAAAAGACCTTTTTCTCTATATATTCTTATTATTTTTGCAATCTGTGAAGAACCTGCATCAGCATTTGGCCACAAAATAATAACTGGCAAATTAATTCTATCAATACAATCAAGTATAATTTTTGTTTGTTTTTGAACTTTATTAAATTCAGTAGTTACAGGATGGTAGCTTAAAATTATAAAAGGTTTGTTGATATCAATTTTTGTTCCAACACCCTGATTTATGTAATTTTGGTTAATAACTATTTTTTTTTTTTTTAAAACCTCTTTAACATAATCAATTCTGGGGCAACCTACATGAAAAATATTTTCTTTTTTCTCACCTAATTTTTTGATTCTTTCAGCAGACTTTTTTGTAGCTGGAAAGTGTATATGAGAAAATTTAGTTATTGCATGCCTAATAGATTCATCAATAGTTCCCGTTACTTCTCCTCCCATTGTATGAGCAATAGGAATGTTCATATAAGAGGCAGCTAAAACAATTGACATTATTTCAAATCTATCACCAACAGCAAACACAATATCTGGTTTGATAGATTCAAATACACTTGCAAGCTCAATCAATGCCAAACCAGTTGATTTTGCCATTGTTAAGGGATTTTCTCCTTCGATAAGATTAAAAATTTTTTGACTTATTTTAAAACCATCTTTAACAATTAATTCACCCACATTCCCATATCTCTCTAATATTGAAGATGTAGTCAGTACAACTTGTAAAGATAACTTTTTATCATTCTTAATACTGTCCATAACAGATTTAATTGAGCTGTAATTAGCTCTGGATCCTATAACTATGCAGATATTCTTTATCATTCTAAATCTGAAAAGTTGATTTTATGATCAATTTTTAGATCACGTTTAATTTTTTTCCCCAAAATAAGTTTATATTTGAAAGCCTTTATACCTGTTCCAGGTTTTTTGAATGAAATGTCACTAATTTTTAAAATAGAATTTTTTTTTAAATCTTTAGCTGTATATATACTTTTTTCAAATATTCTCTTCATATCTTTTAAAAATTCTACATCGTTTTTATCTACCGGTGATTCATTCATAAGCCAAATATTTTTAATTCCTTTAACATAATTTTTAAAGTCATTTGGTTCCATTGCGAATTGTGCATCACTTCCATACATTAATTTTGAAAAAGTAATATGTTTTTCAATAACAGATGCTCCTAATGCTGCTGCTGCAAAGCCTGCAGCAGAGCCCTCATAGTGATCAGAAAATCCAATTTTACACTTATATTTTTCCTTAAATATTTTGATATTATTCAAACCAACCTTTCTCTCATGACAAGGATACTGAGATGTACATTGCATTATTACCAAGTTATTTTTCTTAAATATTTTAACTGCTCTATCGATATCCTCATAATTACTCATACCGGTAGATAAATAAACTCTTTTATTTGTATTAGCTATTTTTTTTAAGAGATATGTATTTGAAACTTCCCCAGATGCTATTTTATATGAATTAACATTTATTTTTTCTAAAATTTCTAGAGCCTTAACTGAAAATGGCGAACACAAAAAATTAATTTTTTTTTTTCTACAGTATTCAATAATTTTTTGTAATTGATTTTCTGTAAATTGAATTCTATCAAAATACAATTTTCTTGATTCTGATTTAAAGTATGGTGGATTCTTAGCAGAATTGACCATTTCTTCTGATGAAATATGTAACTGAAACTTTACAGTATGTGCTCCACAATCTGAGGCACAATCTATTAGTTTCATAGCATTTCCTAACGAACCATCATGAACAGATCCAATTTCTGCTATAATCTCCTTTTTTGTCATTCTAACCCCTTAAAGCTTTGAATTCTTTACTGTTGTTTAGCAAATAATTATATGTACCAGACTTAAGAATCTCACCATCTTTTAGTATATAAATTTTGTCTGCCAGACTTAATAACTTAATATTATGTTCAACAATAATTATAGTTATACCGCTTTTCTTTAAATTTTTTAATGTTTTCTTTATCACAACTTCATTTATTTTATCAATTGAAGAAGTTGGTTCATCAAGAATAATTATCTGTTTATTGTACAATAAACACCTAGCTATGGCTAATCTTTGTAGCTCACCTCCTGAGAAAAAGATTCCTCTTTCTCCCATTTTTGTTTCTAACTTTTTGGGTAAAGAATTAATTTTTTCTAATAAATTTACTTTTTTTAATGTATCGCAAATTATCTGATCGGAAAACTTTTGGTTTTGATTACAATCTAGAGTTAAATTTTCTCTTATGCTTGTTTCAGAAATAAAAGTTGTTTGTGGAACATACGAAAATATTGAAGAGAGTTCTAATTTGTCTTTTTCCATTTTTTTTTTGTCTATAAGAATAGAGCCTTTGGATGGCTCAACTAAACCTAGTAAAATATTTAAAATTGAGCTTTTACCAGAACCAGATTTACCTACTAATCCAACTATTGAAGCTTTTTTAATATTCATTGTGATATTTCTTAGTACTTGCTCTTTAGAATAACTAAGGGATATATTTTCAAGAAAAATTGAATTTTTAAAATTAATTTTTTTTTCAACTGATCTGGGATTTTTTTTCTTTTTAAAGCTTTCATAATCTTCTCTTATTTCATTCAGATAAGGAAGACTATTTCTAAAAAGCTGAATGTTCAGTATAATTTTATTTAACCCTGGCATAATTCTTAGAGCCACTGCTGCAAACAAACCTAAGGTTGGCAAAAAATCCATTAAACCCTTTCCACTAAAAAAATTAATAGTAAAGAAAGAAAAGATAAGTGTTACGAAAATCAATTCCAGTAGAAACCTTGGTAAGTTATTAAAAATATTTATTTGAAAATTATGTCCTTGATTTTCAGAAATATTTTTTGAGTGAATAGAACTGTAAAAATTTGTTTTTGAAAAAACTTTTATAGTTTTTATTCCTTCAACAACTTCTCGGATAAGGGTTATAATTTTTTTTGAAGACAAAAGGACATTTTTGTTTATTAGGATTAATTTTTTACCAATAAAAAAATAATTCAGAAAAAAAAGTATAATTGAAATTATAATAATAAAAACTGAAATCTTCGTCTCTATTATAACTAAGGGTACTAAGATACATAGTAAGGTAAAGAAACTCCCTAAAATTTCAGGTATACCCATAATATTTTTTATTACAACTTGTTCCGTATGCGCCCAAATATTCATTGTTATCGTTGACGTATTTTTTTTTAGAAAAAGAGAATATGGAGAAGATAAATAACCAGTAAAAATACTTTTTGATAAATAAATATTCATTTTCTTAACGAAACTAAAATTAAAAGTAAGTATCAAAAACGAAAGACTGATTCTTAGAATAATAATAACTGATATCAATAAAGAAATAATACCTAATACTTCTATATTATTTAAATTAGTAAAATATCCTTTTACATATAAAAAATATCTATCATCTAATCGATTTGGATCTGAACATAACTTGAGAAAATAATAAAATCCTAATAAACCAATCATTTCAAGAATACTGTTAAGAAGATTAAGTAAAATTATAAAGAAATATGATACTTTTAATTGCTTTGGGATTAGCCTAAGAGAATACTTTAAATCTTCGTACATCGCAGAAACCTAATTATTAATTAAATAAAGCATATTTAGTTTAATTTTTATTTGAAACAAAAATATCAGGAATATCTTTCATTAATGTGAACGGATTGATATTATTATTAAAGCCTTCTTGACAATTATGAATTCTTTCTACATTCCTAAAGTAATTGCATAATATTGATTTGAGTTGATGCTCCGAGAAGTGAAAGTTGTGAAATGGATTATTTGGTTTCCTTTCAATATCACTGCTAAATACTATAAATCCATTAGGCTTAAGCATATCTTTTAATGTTAATAAGTTTCTTTTTAAATTAATTGAATGAGTTAAGATATGAAAACAAAATATGGCATCATATTTACCTTTCAGTTTGGTAATCAATCCATTTATATTTCCATTCTTGTGTTCTAGTAAATTCATTTTTTTTACATATCTAATACATGTATTTGAAAGCTCCATACCATCTATTTGGCAATTGTATTTAGCCTTCAAAAATTTTGCTGAAGCACCAAAAAAATATCTCAATAATAAAACTTTTTTAAATTTTAATTTTCTCTTCAAAAAAAACTGTGACCATCTTTTAAATCTAAGATGAAAGATCTCTTTGTCAAATTTTCTTATATAATCATCGCTGGGGGGATATTTTAAAAAATTCACATTTGTTGTTAGGAAATCTTTATTAATAAAATTTATATTTTTGATTTCATCTTCATTTAAAATATTAAAATCTTGATAAATACCACAACTTAAACAAATCCCATTTTTCTTCTTTAAAAACTTTTTTGCGAGGGACCTTGGAATTAATTTCTTATCAAAGTCTGGAAAACATTTTTCATCTATAATTATATTATGATCTGATGAGCAGACATTACAAATATATTTTCTTTTAAAAAATTTAAATTTTTCTAGCATCTAACTTCTTTAAAAAATAATTTATATAAGAACTTATACACTCTTCAATTGTAATATGCTCTTGCCCAAATAAAAGTTCTTTATGTCCCGGAAAGAAACCTTTAAAGGAGGTTTCTTCTACAGCTTTAAAAAAAACCTTTAACTCAAAATCAGTTGCCGCCCTGAATTTTTTTAAGAATTCAGTTACTTTTTTTTTATTAAAATCTTTACTTAAATCTAAAACTCCGGGTGCTAATTTTAAATGCGAATCCCCAAAACTTAATACTGGCTTGCCCTTGAATATGGCTTCCCAACCTGTAGTACTAGTACAAACAGCCACAGCCCTACATTTATTTATGAGCTCAAACTGATTTATATTAGACTTAGCAAAAAATAAATTTTTATTATTCATTAGCTCTGAATAGAATTCTATCGATCTTCCAATTGCCTTTTGGCTTGGATGTTCTTTTATTAAAACATTTAAACCTAATGACTGTGCCAACTCGCAAATCTTATTAGCAAGGTAAAATTGATCATGATAGTGCCATCCTAATGGGTTTGATGAAGCTTCTGGCTGATAATGTAATGGATAAAAAATAAATTCTCCAATATTTGACAGGTCTGTAATTGATAAACTTATATTTTCATAATAATTTTTTAAAAAATCAGTCTTAATTTTAAATGATGATATGATTTTACGCTTTGAGATTTCATACAAAATACTTTTTCTATTTAAAATAAAATTTTTAGTAATTCTAATTAGAAACCTTAGAATGTTTTCTTTTTTTTGTTCTGGGAAGCTTCGAGTATTATGTACATTTTTATTGAACCACCCAGGGTAAGGATTCTTATTTTTCATTCGATCAAAGTAAAACTCTCCAGATTTAGAAAGAAAAATTTTTGTTTTATTACGAATTTTATTTTTTTTTAGAAAAGTAATTTTCTTCTTTAACTCCATGAAATCATCTAAAAAAGATTCTCTTGGTACTCTAAAGCCAAAGTATCTATTCATTTCTGAGAAAAAAGTATAAATTTTCTTTTTTTTACAAAGATAATACGGAATAAAATCATAAACGATATGAGGTGTTGAAATATTAAAGTAAGCGTTAATTTTTTTTTTCTCTATTAAATTCTGCCAAAATTTTATGTGTTTTTTATAGATAATTCTTCTATCCTCATAACCAAGAACTCCGTTTGAAAAAATTAAATTATAACTTTTATTTTTGATTAATCTCTCTGCATTTTGATACTGTTTTGACGCTTTCTCTCCCCTCATTAGCATATCCATAATAAAAGTTTCTAATTCATAGTTTTCTTTAAAAAAATCTACAGTTGGATAATTAATTTTTCCTAGGTCAAGATCATAGTCACCATTATGTAAATAATTACCATTTAGAAAATCAATTTTAAAATTAGTTTTTATAATTGGTTTTTTGACATCAATCAAAAGAAGGTAATCTATTCTTTTTGTTTTATCCAGTTCTATAAGCAGTTGATCAGAAAATTCTGTTATGTAGTTCATCAATATTAATCTAATCTTTTTCATTTTAAATTTGACTTAAAATTTTCCAGGTTTTAAGAATTCTTTCTGCTTCATCAGTTTTAAATCCAATTTTTTTTTTTACATAGTTTAAATTTGATATCATTGATAAGATTCTATCATCTTCAATTTTTCTTTTTTCAAAGTCAAGATTCGTTGTATTTTGACCCTCAATAAATTTTAGTGACTTAGAATCTTGAGAAAAAGGATACTTATGTTCTGAAATAATTTTTTTATTTTCAGAGCTTATCTCTAGTAAATGTCCTTCATAATATTTTGATTTTCTTGAAAGAAATATTTGCACATTAATTTTATTATTAATAATTATTCTTAAATCAGTTTGATCATAATCATTTTTTTTTGAAATCACATTCCATTCATTTATTTTTTGTATTTCTTGAATATAATCGAAAATATGAATTCCTCTATCAATATGAATTGGATTATTTCTTTTTCTCCAGCCCTCTTTTCTTAATTTTTTAGTTTGCCAATTGACTCTAATATTTTTTACAAAATTATTTTTGTTCATAGAAATGATTTTTTTAAACATTGACTCATGACGAAATATAAAATTAAAAAAAAGATTTTTTGGATTGGGAAAAGAATTTAAAAATTCTAATACATCCTCTTGACAATTTCCAAATGGCTTTTCACATAAGACAATTTTCCCTTTTTTTAAAAATATTGAAGTAAATGGTATTTGAAGTGAAGGTGGAATTGCAAGGCTCACCATATCTATTTCTTTATTTTCTGCTATTTCTTTAATATTAGTAATTATTTTACAATTCAAGGATAACTTTTCTTTAAATTTTTCTGCTTTTCCTGAACCATTATCTGTTAAACTATAGATTTTAAAATCCTTGTGATTATCAAATGCTTTGATATGTACATCCCCGCCAAAACCCATGCCGATTATAGCTACTGAAATTGTCATTCTATAATTTTTATTTCTGGTAGAGGTATGATTATTTTAGACTTAAGCCCTTTGCTTCTCATTATTTTTATAATTTCTTGTGCATAGTGCCAACTCAATATAACACAGTATTCAGGCTGTTCTTCTAAAATTATTTTTTCATCAATAATTGGAGTTCCGGTTCCCGGTAAAAACATTCCTAACTTTAAAGAACTACTTTGTTCAGCAATTGATGGTAAAAGACTTACATCAAGTTTACAGAAGTTTACAAATGTACTTGCTCTCCCAGGACAACCAATACCTACAATTTTTTTTCCTTCTTTATTTAATTTTTTGAACAAGCTGGAAACTTCTAATTTGTTCTTTTCTACTTTTTTTGCAAATGACTTAAATGTTTGAAGTTTATTTAAACCATATTTAATTTCATTTTTCTTAAAATTATTAACTATATAAGATTTCCTTTTCTGTTTTTGTGCAAATATTCTTATTGACCCTCCGTAATTTTTTATCCTTTCAACGTCAACTACATACATCCCATAGTATGATAATAACTTTTCAATGGAATGAACTGAATAATATCTCATATGCTCATGATAAATAGAATCATATTGCAATGTTTCAACTAAATCTAAAAGATAATGTGATTCACTTACGAAAACACCGTCATCATCTAGTATTTCAAAAACTCCATCCAGAAAGGATTTAATATTAGATATATGAGCAAATACATTTGTTGCTGTAACGACTTTTGCTTTTCCGTATTTCATTTTTATTTCAGACGCAATCTTGCTATTAAAAAAACCTTGAATAGTGTTTATTCCATCCCTGATTGCTATTTTAGCAATATCTGTTGCTTCAACACCAAGGACTGAAAAACCTCTTTTTTTAAATCCTTTAAGAAGTGTCCCATCATTTGAACCAACATCTATACAAAGGCTATTTTCATTAAAAGTAAATTTTTCACTTACCCTAGTAGATGTACTTTGTAATTTCTCAACAAGTGTTTTGGTTATACCACTTCTGTAGGGATAATTTTTATGAAATAGCTCAGTTGGGTTGACAATATAATTAATTTGACAATTAATACATTTCTTACAGAACTGAAAAACAAATGGAAACTTTTTTTGTAAAGGAACCTCTTTTTCTTTATTTAATAAACTATCACAAGGTGGTGTTGGACCTAAATCTATTATTTGATTTAGATCCTTATCTCCACATACCTGACAAAAATTTATGAATCCTGGTTTATAATTATGCATCTTTATTTGTAAAGTTATATTTTTTTTTAAATTTTTTTAGCCTGAGATGTTTAAGAATTAGTTCTTACCATCTCAAATACCTATTTCTATCTATTACTCTTTCTAAAGATTCTCCCAATGCTTTTTTATGTTTTTCCATATTAATATTTTTATAAATTACAAATATAGCTCTTGATACAGTAAAACTATCAAAAGTAAAATCTGGTATCATAAATGATTTAAAACCATTTTCTTCTGCAAGCTTTTTATATGGATGGCACCAATTAAAAAGTTTCTTTAATTTAAAACTTTTTTGATTTCTCTGTGATTTTGCAGAATAAGCATCACAAATGATAAAGATTCTAATTTTTGACTTTTTTAAAATACTAAAAAGATTCTTTATACCTTCTGGTTGAATATTTGACAGAACTTGAACAGCACTCATCATTTCAACATTATTGAAATCAGAAAGTCGACAACTTTCTATATCAATTTTTCTTAAAGTGACATTTTCTAAAAGTGTCCCATTAATTTTTTTTTTAAGGCTTTTTAAATGCTCTGCTGAGAAGTCTGATGCAATTAATTTGCCTTTATATCCTGAAATTTTTAAAATAATTATTTCTCCAAGATACCAAGTACCTAGTTGTAAGAAACTTTTAGGTTTTAAAACTTTACTATAACCTACAATTATGTCATTAACAATTTTTATGTTAGCATTGGCTTGATTTTTTATTTTTTTTATTTGCTTAAAATTAAGTTTCTCTAAGGTTTTATGTTTATGAATGGGGTTATGAAATTGCTTTACAATTTTAATTCTTTCTTTATGTGATTTTTTTTCAAAATTTAAATGGTTATGACTCTCAATCGAATTAAGAACACTGAACAAATTATCAAAAAAATTTAAATTTTTTAATTTTGATATAATAAATTTTACACTACCAAACATACTTTTTTTTATTATCTAAATTCATCAATTTTTTATGAAAATATCAGTTTTCGAATCTTTTTTATGTCAAGAAAATCTGTATTTGTCTCTGAATCATAAACAAAGTTTTCTTTAACATCTTTTCCCTTTTCACCATTAACCTTATAATAATTCTTTTTTTCTTTTAATATTATTGTAGGTTTAATTAAAAAAAACTTCTTAAATTCAATTGTATACCTAGACATATCTTTGTCACATAAAACCTCATGGATTTTCTCACCTGGTCTGATACCAATTTTCTTCAGCTTCGCATCACTTTTTATAGCTCTAATTAAGTCTTTTATCTTTAAAGATGGAATTTTAGGAAAAAAAATTTCACCACCTTTCATATTTTCTAGTACAAAATTTACAAATTTCACACCATCAAGTATTGTTAACCAAAATCTTGTCATTCTTTCGTCTGTTATTGGGAGCTCCTTTAATCCTTGTTCAATTAATTCTTTAAAGTAAGGTATTATAGATCCATTAGAACCAATTATATTTCCATATCTTACGACAGAAAAAGATGTTTTCAAACCTCCAGAAAGGTTATTGGCAGCAATTGTGAGTTTATCAGCTGATAGCTTAGTGGCTCCATACAAATTGATAGGATTAACAGCCTTATCTGTTGAAAGACACAATACTTTTGAAACTTTATTTTTTAAACTTACATTAATTAAATTTTCCATTCCATATATGTTAGTTTTAATACATTCAATAGGATTATATTCTGCAATTGGAACATGTTTCATTGCGGCAGCGTGGACGATGCAGTCCACATCTCTTGTTGCAATGTCTAGCCTAGATTTGTCTCTAATGTCTCCAATAAAAAACCTTAATAGCGGATTGTTTTTAAATCTTAAATTCATAAAATAATGTTTCTGCTCATCCCTCGAGAAGATAATAATTTTTTTAAATTGTTTTTTTAATAACAAATGCTTTACAAACTCTTGTCCAAATGTTCCAGTCCCACCGGTAATTAATATTGTATTCTTTTTCATTTTTATATTTTTAAAATTTCTTCCTTAAATTTTCTTATTGCAATCTTCGGGAAATAATTATTTAAGTATGTCTGTTTACCATTTTTTTTTATAACTTTACAAGTTTCAGGATTATAGAAAGAAAAAAACATATGATCAATAAATTCATTAGTATTTTTAGCTATCAATGAATTATATTTATTTTTGAGATAATTATTTCCAAATGTTACACTTTCAGAAACAATAATCAGAACTTCTGATGCCAAACATGTTAATAATCTGCATCTATTTCCTATAGGCACTTTACCAGGGAAAATAAATGCGTTACATTGCGAGGCAATCTTTTCTAAGTTTTTTATATAACCAATAAATTTTAATTCTGGAAATTGATTTAAATCAATTTTGTTTAAATAGCTATTTTTAAAATTAATTCCTCCAATTAAAATTTTAAACTTGTTATCACCAAATTTTTTTTTCATTTTTGGATAAATTTCTTTTATCAATTCTATTATTGATGAGCGAGATCCTAAACCACTTAAATTACCAAAAAATAAAAAAGTTGGTATATTAATAGTTAAATCTCTTTTGCTAAACTTCTCAGGCCATGGATAAGGTAAAAAACTTGATTCAAAATTAAGTTTTGATAATTCTCTAACAGAAGAAGATGAAGAAACTATAATCTTATCCAATTTTTTAAGATGGATTTGATAAAACTTTCTAATCAAAATATTTTGTACAAAATTATAAAAAAAACTTTTTATATTCATAAGATTTTCTTTGACTGAAAAAAAAAAATTAAATTTGTTAGTTAAATATCTTAAATCACCTAACCAGCCAATTTTAGGAATCTTTGTGGCGTTAGTGAGTTGACTAATTGCAACTATATCGAAAGCAACAACACATTGAATTTTAAATTTCCTCAAAATACCTTCAATAGTAATTTGTTCGTTAAGATCATTTATTAATTTAAATCTATTGGGTAAGAGATGAGTTTCTTTTGGTAATGGAATTACATTAACATTTTTTTTAAAGTCAAATTTTAATTGTTGTTCATTTTTTTTAGCAAAATAGACTATAGTCACTTCAAAACTATCATCAACAAAAAACTTTATATATTCATGATAAACCCTTAAGCTTGCCCCATCCTTTTCTGAAGGCTTAGAATCGAAAATAAAGCATAATCTTTTTTTCTTCATAGCTACCGCTATCCAGATAAATCTAGATTTGTGAAAGTATCGAGGAGAAATAAATTATGTTTGCACCTCAAAATAAGAACACTAGAAGCGTTCAATTTATGAACATTATAACGTTCAATTTATGAACGTCAACTTAAATCAGGAATAGAAACAATTTTATTGACTATCATTTGTAAATTTTAAATTAATGTCTTTTATTTTTTTTTTATAAAAAATAAAGCCAATTTATCATTATTCGACTTTTTTTTCTTGTCTTTATATTCAAATATTTTTTTTTCAATCAATTTATATTCTGGATTCCATAAAAAAATTTTTGAATAATCCATTTTGTAACTTTTAACTCCACTACAATGCAAATATTTATTTGAAAGTGGGAATGAAGAGTAAAAATCATAAATTACTATTAAACCTTTTTTTTTTAAAACTCTATTTGTTTCATATACAATTTTAATTAGATCTTTTCTATCACATAGGTAAAGACAAAAACCAAAAATGATAAGGTCAAATTTTTCTTCTGAGAATTCAAGTTTATCAGCTGTACCTACTTTTAGATTAAGTTTATTATATTTTTTTTTACCATCTTGAATTGCTGCTTCTGAGGGGTCAATACCATACAAAAGCAAATTTTCTTTAACTTGCTTAAGTAACTCTAATCGATAACCGTTACTGCAACCAATTTCTAAAACACTTTTGAAAGATATTTTTTTTTTATCCAAAAAATTTAAAATTGCATCCTTTTTTAAGGATGTTTTTAAGTCAATATTACTTTTATTTCTTAGAAACCATTTATCACCTTCTGATTTTAAAAAAATTTTTTTCTGACTCATTTTTTCTTGCTGCTACAAATAAAGCTTTTTATATTAATATCAAAAAAAGTTTGAAATTTAAATTATCTTATTTAAACATTAAGCATTTTTTTTAATTTTAATTAATTTAGTCTTTTAAAACCAGCTACTGCTGGTTCACCAATAAGCTCTTTTTTTACTGAATCATTTTCAATAATAAATTTTATTTTATGAAAAATCTGATCTACTACATTTAAATATTTATCTACATTTTTATCTGTATGAGAGAACATTGCATAAAATTGTGTTCCAGCCAGTATATTTTCTTTTAACATTTCCTGAACAAAATATGATCTTAAGGCTAAAGGATCTTTTTCATTAAAAGTAAAGTTACTCAAAGGATAGATTCCAGAAACTTTAATATCTATATTGTGAGTTTGTGCTAATCTTTTCCAACCATTTTGTACCTTTTTACCAAGAGATTTTAAATGCTTTGCCACATCAAAATTTTTGTGTTTTTTCAACATAGCTATTGCTGCAGTTGGACCCACTCTCTCTGTCCAGTTAGTTGAGCTCAAAAATGTGGACTCTGCAGCTTGCATTATTTTACTTTTACCAATTATTGCCGAAATTGGATAACCATTTCCTAAACCTTTAGAAAAAACAGCTACATCTGGTTCTATTCCATAATTTAGGTGTGCACCTCCCGTTAAAAGTCGAAAGCCTGAGGAAATCTCATCAATAATTAAAACAACGTTGAATTGTTTTTTAAATTTTTCTATGGTTTTAAAAAAGGTTGGTGTAGGTTTTACGTTTCTTACCGGCTCCATAACAATTGCTGAAATTTCTGATCCATATTTTCTCATTAATTTTATAAAGGATTCCTCATCATTATATAAAAAGGGCATTGACATCCCTTTTAATTTAATAGGTACCCCATTTGGAGTTAATCCATTAGCTAAATGACCAGCAAGTTTATCCTTACTTCCCAAATTTGCTGAAATATACCAATCTTCCCAACCATGATAACCACAAAAAAGTACTTTATCTTTACCGTTATACGCTCTTGCAATTCTTACTGCTGCAGTCATAGCTTCTCCTCCAGATCTCGTAAATCTAGCTTTGTCAGACCATTTATGAATTGAAATTAACTTTTCAGCAAGCTCAATCTCTTCAAAACAATTTAACGAACTTGCAACACCTTTTTTTATTGAATTCAGGACTGCGGAATCAACGTTCTTGTCTGCATATCCCAGTATTGTTGCACCTATACCACCAATACTCATATCGAGGTATTTATTTCCATCTAAATCCCATATATATGATCCTTTAGCTTTTGAATAGTAACTTGGCCATATTCCAAAGGAAAATCTATCAGGTCTTTTAGAAAGCAATTGTGTCATTCCTGGAATTATTTTTTTTGCTTTTTTTTGTGCCGCAAAACTCTTTTTAATCCTAGATTTTAATTTGGTCATATAATTTATTAATCAATAATTTGACTTTTTTCGATTTCAATTAATTGATTACAAGCCTCACTAAAAGAAAGAAGATTAATATTTTTTTTATTTTGAATTTTTTTGATAAATTCTTTTGTCATTAAATCATAACATAAATTAGTATCTAAATTTTTATTCGAGTAAATAGTTGAAAACTTTAAATCACCTTTTCTACAGAATTTTACCACACATTTTTCAGGTTGCTTACCTAAACTTTCCCAAATTATTGTACCTTTTTCTCCTACAACTTCACAACCTCTTTTTTTTATTGGCCTTAGGAAATCTAAATGCAATTCACTAATTATTTTTTTATCGTGTTGAATAACCATTGTTGCAAAATCTTCAACGTCAATTTCTAAAGAAGAAAGTTTTTTTTTAAATAAACTAACTTTTTTTATCTCACCAAACAAATTTGATAAATAATCTATTTCATGGCTACAGTCGAGTATTACCCCTCCTCCATATTTTTTCTTAGCACTGTAAACCCTTCTGTAATCAACCGTTGGCCTCATATTTGGCAACCAATTTCCAAAATGTGATCTAACAAAAAAAATTTTGCCAATTTTTTTAATATTTTTATTTAAAGTTAAAATACCTTTATGAAATCTCATATTACTAACAATTGAAATATTTTTTACATCAAATCTTTTATTTTCTTTAAAACTCTTTATTAAAGAGAATTTATGAATCAGTGGTTTTTCAATTAATATTTGACAATTTAAACCCAAAAATCTTTTTGCTACATTAAGATGCGTGTGTGTTGGTGTGCAGATAACCACTCCATCTGGATTCCATTTTAAAGCTTCCTTTATACTTTTTAAAAAAAAATTTTCCCATCTCTTTGGTTGAGACTCAAACACTTTTACGTCAGAATATTTTTTAAAATTTGAAAAATGTCTTTGTCCTATTGACCCATATCCCACAATTAAAATTTTCATTATTTTATTTTTTCATAAAAAAGTTTAGCTAACTCAAAGTCTTCATAATAATCAATATCAATAGATTTCTTAAAATCCATTTTATATCCAATGATTTTTTTTCCATTTAGAGATTTATATTTTTTTAAAGCGTCAATCTTAATAGCATATGTACTTCCATTATCAACATAAAACTCTCCCATTTCTTGAGATGATTTATCAATTAACTTTGGCCATACAGGATAAAAGAGATTTTTCTCTTTTTCTTTTAGTGATTGCCAATAAGGATATGGCATTTTTGTAATTGCCATAACATAATCTCCTTTTTCTTTTTTTATTAATTTTATTACAGATCTAATATCTAAATAATCCCTTAAAGGAGATGTTGGAAACAAACAGCAAACCACATCAAATTTTTCTTTATTTTTTTCATAAAAATCAATACAATTCAATAAAACATCAGCTACTTTTACTCTATCACCTGATAATTCCTTTGGTCTATGATGAATCTCTGCTCCATATTTTTTTGAAATATTTTTTATTTCCTCATCTTCACTTGATACAACTACTTTGTGAAATGAATTAGACTTTAAAGCTGCCCGAATGGTGTATGAAATGATTGGTCGTTTTTTAAATAAATAAATATTTTTTCTTGGAAATCTTTTAGATCCGCCTCTTGCAGGAATAATAGCAATACACTTCATAAAATAATATCATCAATTTTTAGCACATCACCGCTTTTAAGATTATTTTTTAGCTTCCCTTTTTTTCTAAGAATTTCGTACTCCTCTGGAGTTATTCCAACTCCAGGTCTACTAAAAATCACATCTATTTTCTTTAAAACCGTATTTTTACATTCGTTATTTTTTAAATATGGACTTCTTCTTATCATTGATCTCTTTTTTTCATCTTTTGATGAGAGGATTTTTACAGATGCTCCAAATGCTTTTTCAAGATCACGAACTTTTTTTATAAAAATACCTGCTTCTTCTTTTTCTAGTGACATAATATGTTCAACACTTGGTGTTGTTTTATCCTTTGTAATTGTTTTTTCTAGTAAATTTGCACCAAAGCAAATAGCAGCAATATCCATATCATATCCTGGCGAATGATCAGAAAAAGCAATTGGAAAATTGAAAAGTTGCTTCAAACTTTTTATAATCCTTAAATTTACTGCATCTAATTTTGCAGGATATCCGGTAGGACAGTGATGAACAATTAATTTTTTATTACCTGTTTCATATATAACTCTGGCCGCTTTTTCTATCTCCCCAATTGTTGAGTTACCTGTATCAAGTTGAATTGAAAGGCCAGTTTTAGCTGCTTTTCTTATAAGTTGTAAATAATTTACATCGGCAGAAGCAATTTTGATTGACTCACAACCTATATCTTTAACAAATTCAATTTCATCCTCGAAAGCAATTGTTGCAAAAAAAGCAATATTCAATGAATCACTAAATTTTTTTAATTTTGCCCACTCACTCATTTTCAGGCTTCTTCTTTTTAGAATTTTGTAAAGACTTTCTTTTTTAGAGACAATCTTATTTGTTTTATTATTTAATAAATATTCATATTCAAAAATTTGTTTTTTATCAGCCATCAGTCTTTCTGGATCAAGAATTTGAAACTTTATCGCATCGGCACCAGAGTCAGCGGCCATTTTAATTAATTCTTTAGCTGAACTAAAGCTGTCATGTGTTGGACCAGCCTCAAAAGTAATAAACGTGGGAAAGCCGTCCCCAATATATTTATTACCAATTTTAATTTTTGAATCAAATAACATAAATTATTACAGTGCTAAATTATTATCTAGATAATTATACTCTTTAACTATTTTTTGTGCAGTAACTTTATACCTTCGCATATACCCCTTTTAATAAATTTATTTTTTTAACTAATTTTTTCTAAATATTTATTGTCAACTTTTGTCTTAATTTCTTGTTTTAAAAATTCTAAAAAAACGTATGATCTTCTTTCATCAATATATTCTTCGAAAATAGCATCAAGACCAGTGTTTTTAAATTTATTAATCAAAACTTTTTCTCCTTTTTTAAAAAGATCATTAGAAAAAAAATGATCGTGATCACATTTTTTTTTTATATTATCTAAAATTTCAAAGGGAAGAATATATGGCGTCTCACTGAATTGAAGTATCTTTAAAACACCGTATGTATAATTTATTTTGAGCCAATCTTTATTTTTTTTTAAATTAACAAAAATATATCCTGGAAAAAGAGGTTTCCTTAAATTTTGAAATTTGTTGTGCACAAAGTATTTTTTTTTTATTTTTGGAAAAAAAACACAAAATCCCTGTTTTTTTAAATTTAAGGCAGCCTTGTTTTCACAATTACTTTTGGTATTTACAACAATCCAATTCATAAATTTAGAAATTTTGGAATATAAATATTAAAGTTTTTTTTTATTTTATTCAACACGACATTTGTTGTGTGAGACTCAGATAAAATAAACACTGTATTTTTTTCATTAAAATTCTTATCTAATCTCCTTAGGACTTTATATCCACAAAATGTTTCTTGTTTTGCTTTATTATCATAAATAAAGTTTATTTTTACCTCTTGATAATTAGAAGCCAAGATTGCTATTTCCGCCAACTCTCCTGTTCCTGCAAGAATTACATTTTTATATTTTAATTTTTTTATTTTTAAAAATTCACTTTCATAGTCGTCTTTAGCTCTTTTATAAAAATCTAAGGAACTTTTTAAAAATTGTTTCGTTAAATTTGCTTTCTCTATTAAACCTTTTGGTGTTATGTAATAAAAATATCTTTGCATTGGAGCCTGAGATAGTTTTAAAAAACCTTTTTTAACTAATTTTTTAATTAAAGCATTTGAAAAACCTAAAGCTACATTTAAATCCTTAGATATTGATCTTTGGGATACTTCTTTGTTTTTTTGAATTTTTGATAGAAGCTTAAGCTCTAATTCCAAATTTTTATTTTTTCTTATATTCATAAGAAAGATTATAGTGTTCAGTTTATGAACGTCAATTTTTTAAAAGATTATTATAACAAGACATATATTTTTTTAATGTTTTAACATTATCAAATTTTTCTGCACAAATTTTTATTGAGTTCTTACCTAGATATTTCACTTCTTTACCTTCGATCAACTGCTCTATTTTTTTTCTAAAATTTTCATAATCATAATTTTTAATTAAATAACCATTATTTTTAAAAAACTTTCTATTCCCCCCCACATCAAAAGCAATAATTGGAAGACCATATGAAATAGATTCAAGCAAAAAATTTGATGAGCCTTCTTCAGCAGAAGTGCTAATTGCAAAATCCACGGAACTGTAAAAAGCACTTAAATTATTCTTTTCACCTAATAGTTTTATTTTTTTTTTCAGATTAAAGTTTTCTATTTGTTTTTTTATTTTTTTTTTCAAGCCATCTCTATCTGCCCCAATCAATAATAATTCCCACCTTTTTTTAACTTTTATTTTAGAACACATCTGTATTAATTTCTCGTGCGATTTATACCCGATAAAATTGGCTACATATAAAAATCTTACTATGTCTTTACTTCTGAAAACATTTTTTATTTTAACTTGAGAAACAAAGTTTTCTATGACTCTTACTTTACTCTTCTCAACTTTTTCATACTTAATAAGTTGATTCTTACTCGCCTCACTATTGGTCAAAATTAGGTTCATTTTTTTGTGCAATATCTTCTCTACAAACAGAGAGAAATAATAGTACTTTTTATGATAATTATTAAGCGACCTTCTGCTCATAATTTTTTTTTTTTGTGAAAAGAAAGTCAAAATACCTCCTAAAATATAAGATTTAGGTAAAAAAAAATGATAGATGTTTGTTTTATTAAAGATTAAAAATAAAACAAATTTTATTATTACAAAACTTCCTCCACCTACATATAATTTTACTTTTTGTTTTTTAAAATCCTCTAACATATTTCCAGATTTAAAAGCAAATAGAGTTATGTCATAATATTTTCTTATCTTTTTAATTAGATTTAAAAGCTGAACTTCTGTCCCTCCCCTATTAAGCTCATTAGTAATTATTATTATTTTTTTTTCTTTGTTCATATCCATAGGTATTTATTTGTAATTAAACTTTGAGAATAATCAAATGTGAATTTATTTTTCTAACTTTGCAAATATAATTTTGTTTTATATAGTAATCTAGTAAATTTACTTAATAGATTTTAAAAACTTTAAATGATCTTCAATAGTCTTATTTATCAACTATCATTAATGTGGTAGCTCTTTTTATTAAATATAAAAAATGAAAAAAAATCGGTATACTTGATATTGGTCTAGGCAATTTAAAGTCTGTTTATAATGCTTTATAGTATCTAGATACAAATCCAATTTATATAAAAAATCCTCAAGATATAGATAAGGTGAGTAAAATTGTATTTCCTGGTGTGGGGGCTTTTGATACTGGTATAAATTTATTAAAATCCTCAAGATTAATAGATCATTTGACTTTTTATGTTTTAGAAAAAAAAATTCCCTTCATTGGAATTTGTTTAGGCATGCAATTAATTTTTGAAAAAAGTGAAGAAGGAGATTTAAGTGGTCTTGGTTGGCTAAAAGGAAATTTCAAAAAATTTCGACCTAAAAATGAAAGTTTTACAGTTCCTCATATTGGATGGAATAAAATAGCCATTCCAAAAGAAGGTAGACTTTTTAAGTCACTGGGGAAAGAAAACTACTATTATTTTGTTCATAGTTATTTTTTATCTAAAAATTCTTTCCATAGTGACTATATTCATTCTACCTGCAGTTATGATATTGACTTTATTTCTGCTATGGAAGTTGAAAATATTTTTTGTTGCCAATTCCATCCTGAAAAATCACAAATGTCAGGGCTGAAGTTATTAAATAATTTTTTAAATTCTGATTGATTAATGATTAACAGACTAATTGCAACTTTACTTATTAGAAACGGAGTAGTTGCTCAAACGAACAAATTCAGTCCTACAAATTATATTGGTAATGCTATTATTGCAGTTGATTTTTTTAATTCTTGGGCAGTTGATGAGATTTGTATTTTAGAAATATCTCAAAATAAAGATTACTTAGAAAAATTTTACTCTATTGTTGATGAACTCACAAAAAGATGTTTTGTCCCATTATCTGTTGGTGGAAAAATAAACTCAATTGAAGATGCTCAAAAGTATTTTAAAATCGGCGCAGACAAAGTATGCATTAATACTGGTGGATTTATCAACAAAAACTTAATTAAATCACTTTCGAATGAATTTGGTTCTCAAGCAATAATTATGATAAACTTGATGATGTTCATGCAAATGGATTGCATGATTATTTAAAGTATCTTAAGTTTGGTTATGGGAGGTGCACCGATGACGTTTCAACCGAAATAAGGTATGGAAGAATGACAAGGGAAGAAGGTATTGAAATGGTTAAAAAGTATGACCCTGTTGTTCCAAGTGATCTAAATATTTTCTTAAAAAAAACTGGAATGACCGAAAAAGAATTTTATGGAATTATTGACATACATCGAGATCCTTTGATATGGGAAAAAAAAATGGCAAATGGATCAAAACAGATAGTATCAAAAATCACTCAAATAAAACTAATTTGAAAAATTCACCAAAACATAATGAAAAACACTTCATTAAAACAAAAGAAAAAATCTCTACACATTCTCAAAAAACATCAAAACAAAACGATTACGTCATTCTGTAATTTTTATTCAGTTTTATTTATACTTGTTAAAATCTTCATTTGCCCAAATCCATGCCTTATTCATATTTATCGGGTAAAAATAATTTTTTGTAATTAATTTAATTCTGTTTTTTTTTAAAAAATTTATGCATTCATTTCTTGCCAGAAAAACCCATTTGTTTGAGGGATAAAAGATTAACCTGGTATTTTTGTGTCCAACATAGTCAATTTTATCTAGCTTTAAAATTTTTTTTAACTCCTTTTTAATATCTTCTATTTCACTGTTTGATATTTTTTCTTTGATTGAGATACACTCCACTTGAAAAAATATTTGTTTTTTGGTTGTCAAGTTATGTGGAATTGAGATTCTATTTACATTTATCATTTTATAATTTAAGTTTAGTATTTCAGAAAAACTAAAATTTAATGAGGTTCTCGGGATTTTAAATAATATATTAAAAAAAAATCTCTTTACCTCTTTTAAATCATTCAACATATTGGGTTTAGCTTCTTGAAGAATGGGAATTGACGAAGAGCAATGAAAATGTAAAACATTATCAGAATCATAAATTAGTTTTTTTTTATTTTTGATATATTCGATTTCTTCATATTTAAATTTTACTTCTGTAGATAATAAAAATTTAACATTTAATTGAATTAATTTTTTTTTTAATTTTTTACTGATATCATCAAATATAAAGCTGTCAGGAAAAAAGTATTTGGGAGTCATCTTTCCTTTTCGAACTGCCTCTCTAAACTTCATACCTTCATCATTTAATAATATTTTAGTTTCAGCCGGAAGAAACCAAGGAATTATATACCTTTTCGAAACTTCATAATCAAATGAAAACTTATCTAAGTTTTTTTTTATTTTTTGTAAAAAAAAGCTTTTAAAAAAAAATTCTAAATTTTGATCTTTAAATGATTTCAAATTCTTTTTTTTAAAAATATTTGAAATTTTATCAGGAAAATTTTCTAACTTAGTATTAGTATCAATCAAAAAATCATCTATTATTAACTTTCTAATATTTTCTTTTTGAAATAGCTTAACTTCAATTTTTTTCTTAAGAAAATCAATAAGTTTTTTCGCTCTTGGGTATTCTATTCCGTGAAATCCATTATTTAACTTATATGATAAAATATTTACAGGTTTAAAATTTGAGAATATTTTTTTTGATTTTTCAATCATAGTAACTTCATATTTTTGGCTAGCAAAGTGATAAGCCAAAATTGCACCATATAGACCACAGCCAATTATATGTATTTTTTTTTTCATTCCTAAGATAAATAATTTGACAATGAAAAGTTTATCATCAAAGATACCATTTAAAAATAAGTTATAAAATTATATTAAACATTTTTAAATGCCTATTTTCAATGACACGCTTTAAACAAGATGATTTTTATTTAAAAAAAGAAGCTAATCTTTTTTTTAATAGGTGGAAAAAAAATAAGAATAATGAATTTAAAAACCCAGGTCATCTTAGAAAAAATAAAAAAGAAATTTATGAAATTTTAAAAAAAAATATAAATTTAAATAAGATTTATGTTTTTGAAATTGGTTGTTTTATTGGAGATCTACTTTATAAATTAAAAACTGATCATAAATGTAAAGTTTTTGGAGTTGAACCATCTTCAGAAGCAAAAACCTTTTGCCAAAAAAATTATAAAATTAATTTTGAAAATACAACTTTTATTCATTCAAAATATATATCCAATACAAGAAAAAACTTTTCTTTATTTGATTTAATTATAATTGATGATGTGCTTTCTTGGATAGATCGATCCTTAATCTTAAGAACTATATCTTCCATAGATTGGTTATTAAAAACAAATGGTTTTATTTTTATAAGAGATTTTGTTCCAAAAAAAAAATTTGCTTATGAAAACCATCATCATCCAGATAAAAAAATATATAATTTTAAGCAGAAAAATGGACATAGGGAATTTTTTTTAATGTCGGGTAAGTATGAAATTAAATATAAAAAAGATTATTTTTCAGATAATATGCAAAAGATTCAAACAACTGATAAACAATCAATACTATGGGGTGATACAATATTAAAAAAAATAATTGGATTTAATCATCCTATAAAAAATCATAACGAAAAAATTTAATCTTTCTCCCACCTTTCGTACCACAGCTGAAAAATAAGAAAATTCCATAACACAAATTGCCAGTTTCTTTTCAAAGATTTATGTTCTTCCCACAATTTTCTATAAACATTAACTTTAAAAATTTGTTGACGTTCAACTTTTTTTGAATGAAGAAAATTATCTATTAACCCAGAAAAATTTTTAATTAATAATTTATCTAAAGGTACACCAAAACCCATTTTTGGCCTGTTGATTAAATGCTTTGGTAGATATTTTCCTAATATCTTTTTTAAAATTATTTTTCCATTAGAGTTTTTGATTGTTTCTTCTTTTTTTAAACTAAAAGCATGATTGATAACTTTATTATCTAAAAAGGGAACTCTAACTTCTAACGAATAATTCATTGAAGCTCTATCTACTTTTGTTAAAATATCATCAGGTAAATATGTTAAAAAATCTAAAACCTGCATTCTTTTAGAATTGTCAAGAATTAGTTCTTCATATTTTGGGTCAAAATATCTAATTTTATTTTCATCAGTACTAAAAAGAATTTCTGAAAAATCATCATAATTACTAATAATTCTTTGGTGAAATGATGTCTCTGCATTTTCATCTAGTAGCCTAGAGAACTTAAGCAATTTGTCTCCAAAATGTATGCCTCCTAATTTGTTAGGTAAGAAAATTCCAAGAGTATTCCAAAACTTTAAAGGCAAAGAATTGATTATTTTTTTTAATGAACCTTTAACAAATGGTGATCTAGTAAAAATTAAATTATTATATTTTTCGGCTAAAAAATATCTGTAATAACCACCAAATAGTTCATCACCCCCATCACCAGATAAAGCTACTGTTACTTTTTCTTTTGTAATCTGACTAAGTAAAGACGTCGGGAGTTGAGAAGAATCAGCAAAAGGTTCGTCATATATATCTGGCATTTTTTTTATCAGTGCCGAAAGAGAATCATAATTAAAATAAACTTCATTATGATTTGTTCCAATTATTCCAGAAATTCTTTTTGCATATTTAGCCTCGTCAAATTCATTTTCCTCAAAACCAATTGTGAATGAATTTATTTTTTTTGATGAGTTTTTTTGTGCTAATGCAGCTATTAAAGAACTATCAACCCCTCCGGATAAAAATACTCCTAATGGTACATCAGAAATCATTTGACTTTTTACTGATTCTTCTAAAATTTTATGAGTATCAGATGGATTACTAAAATTTTTTGATTGTAAATTATTATAATTAATATTGTAGAATTTCTTTATTGAAACTTGTTTTTTTAAATCTACCTCAAATACACTGCCGGGATTCAACTTTATTACATTTTTATAAATAGAGAAAGGAGAAGGTATATAATTCAGTCTTACATAATTTACTATAGATTTTTTGTCTAGATCAAATGAAAGCCAGGGTAAAACTTTCAATGCTTTGATCTCGGATGCAAAAGCTAAATATGATTTCTTATCCCAATAAATATAAACGGGTTTTACCCCAACCCTATCTCTTACAATAAATAATTTTTTCTTTTTTTTATCCCAGACAGCAAAACAGAAGATACCATTTAGTATTGACAAAGATTTATTTACACCTTTTTTTGAAATTAATTCTAACAAAATCTCAGTATCAGATGATGTTTTTATTTTTTTAGGATTAATTCCTAATGAATCTTGAATTTCTTTAAAATTATAAATTTCGCCATTATATACAATTACAAATCTATTGTTTGAGCATATCATTGGTTGATTAGCTTTTTCTGATAAATCTAAAATTGATAATCTCCTATGAGACAAAGAAATATTAGATTTTGGGTCTGACCATACCCCAAATGAGTCAGGTCCTCTTTTGATTAACTTTTTGGCCATTAATATTGAATAACTATCAAGTTTTTCCTTAGATAATCTATTCGAAAATCTTAAAAATCCTGATATACCACACATTAATTATTACAATCTAACGCCAAATAAATTTTTTACAGAATATGGGTATTTAAATTAATTAACAAGGTTTTTATTTAATTTTGTTATTAAAATTTTAATATTCTTTTTGTACTAAATCAGTTTGTTATCATCTAATTTATCAGTATGTTTACCTTAGAAAATCTAATACTTTATATTCTTATATCACTTTTCATTTTGTTTTTTTTAACATCATTATAAAAAGCCTTCCAAAACAGACTAGTTGGATTTACGTTCAAGACTACATCATAGATAAAATAACTGTAATGAAGATTATTCCTAAAATGTAACTAAGTATTATCCAAATTTTTCAAGAATAATAAAATGTTACTGGCCTCAGAATAATTTAACTAGAAATAAAATGGAAATTCCTATAGTAAACATACTGAAATAATTAAGAATTAGAAGTTGGTCAAAGAAAATTAGAATAAGATTAAAGTACTCAAATTTCTAAATTGCTAATCTTGCTAATTTAAAATTTTTTAATCATATTTTAGGATTATATTTAAAAGAAAAAAACAAGCTTTTAGCTATTTTTAAATTATTTTAACTGCTAACTAAGAATTCTTCATAAGTACTTTAAAATCAGAATTCACTTTTTATCTTTTTCCTCTAAAATACTTATAAGTTCTTTAGATATGTAATCTATATCATTGAAATTTAACTTTGTATGAAGAGGTAAAGTAATTATTTGGGAATAATAATTTTCAGAGCCACTATAGCTACCTGCAATAGATGAGCTGTAGAATTTCTTTATGTAATTATGCTTATATAAGGGAATATAATGAATTTGAGATGCAATACCTTTTTTATTTAATTTTTCCATAACCAATTTTCTAGACTTTCTAAGTTTCTTGAAATTTATCTTTAATACAAATAAATGCCAAAATGAATTAGAAAACTTATCATCAACAAACTTTAAAAAAGATTCTTTAGAATTAAAATTTTTTAAGTAACGAGCTACTAACTTTTTTCTATACTTCTTGAAATTCTCCAATTTTTTTAGTTGACTCCTACCCAGTGCACATTGAAAATCTGTAAGTCGATAATTGTAACCCAGATTGTTAATTTTATATGGAAATGATTTATATTTAAGACTTAACCTAGATATATGATGACTTCTAAGTAATTTTAATTCTTGGAAAGTTTTATAATTATTGGTTGTAATCATTCCACCTTCACCAGTAGTTATATTTTTAACTGGATGAAATGAAAAAGTACTTATATCTGAATATTTACAATCACCTACATTGTGTTTTTTTTTTAAAAAATATGTGCTCCCTAAAGCATGACAACTATCTTCAATAATTTTGATGTTTTTATACTTAAATTTAATATCACATACCTTTGAGACATTCCCATTGAGGTGCACAACTATAACAGCCTTTATTCTTTCACCATATTTTTTGATTAAATCTTCAACTTGCTTCAAGTTTACTAAACCAGTCTCACTGTCAACATCAGAAATAATTGGTTGAGCGCCAGCCATTATAACAGCATTATAAGTTGCAACGAATGTAATACTCGGAACAATAACCAAATCATTTTTTTTAAGTCCAAGTGTTAAAATTGATAAATGTAAAGCAGCAGTTCCATTAGAACATGCAACTGCATATTTTGACCTTACTCTACGTGAAAATTCATTTTCAAATTTTGTTACGTTATCCCCTGCGGTTAAATTTTTATTCCTTAAAACATCCACTACACTTTCTATATCGTCATCATCTAAATAATGAGCGCCATATTGATTTACTTTTTTACTCATTTCTTCAGAAGACCACGGCTAACTCTTTGACCCAACTTAACATTTTTAATTAATCTTTTACCGATTATATTTTCATACAGCTCTGGTTTCAAACCCATACCTGGCCTCACTCTTTTAATATTGTCTTTAGATATAATGTCACCTTTTTTTAAATCTTTAATAAAATAAATTGACCTTCTAAATATTTTGTTATTTATTTCACCTTTATTTCTTACCCATTTTTTATTTTTGAAATTATTATGAACATCTTTGATTATTTTAGAAAGTTCTAAAAACTCTTTAGGCTCAGTTGAAAAGGCACTATCTTCACTTTTACTAGATCGTGAAATTGTAAAATGTTTTTCGATTGCCGAGACACCTAAAGTTGTAGCTACAATTGATGCCTCAAAGCCAATTGTATGATCAGACAAACCCACTAATGTTCCAAATTTTTTTAAAATATTTATCATCCCCAGATTAGAGGTTGCGAAATTTGCAGGATATTCACTTATACAATGAAATAATAGTATATTTTGGTTAGAATAATTTCTAAAAACTTTCAAAGATTGCTGAATTTCTCTTTCAGTTGACATACCAGTTGATATTAAAGTTGGTTTTTTAGTTTTTGAAATATAAGTTAATAGAGGAATATCCGTTAATTCAAAAGAAGCCACTTTATAAGCAGGAGTTTTCAAGCTTTGCAAGAGATCAACTGCAGACTCGTCAAAAGGAGTAGAAAAAATTATTATATTATTTTTTTTAGCATATTCAAAAAGCTCCTTATGCCATTCAAATGGTGTTTCAGCTTTTTTATATAAAGAGTAAAGAGTCTGACCTTTCCATCTCCCTTTACTGATGAAGAAATCCTTACTCTTTGAATTTAATGTCATAGTATCAGCAGTATAGGTTTGTATTTTAACTGCATCTGCACCATACTCTTTTGCTGCAATTATATGGTCTTTAGCAGAGGACAATGAGCCACAGTGATTAGCTGAAATTTCTGCTATGAGAAATGGTTTAGTCTTGTATGATAATCTGTATTTTCCAATTTTCATTTATCCTTCCATTTTAAGAATTAAACTCAATTTTACTTTCACAAAGAGAAACCAGTCCAATCGAAGTAGGTAGAAGGTCCCTATGCAACAAATCGTCAGAGTGTATCCAAGAAAATTTCCTATACTCATTGGACACTTCAGAATCTAACTTTCCATCTCCTTTAATTTTTAATGAACAACACACATCAATAACTCCATTATTAAGATCCTCAATTAGACCAACTTCGTTAATTAATGATACTGAATTAAACTCTAAAGACGTTTCTTCTGATAATTCCCTTATTAATTGGTCTTTATAATCAATAAATTTTCCCTTTTGTGAGCTACATTGAATTCCTCCTGAAGGAACAAGTTCTATTTTGTTATTATATTCAAAAACATTGGTTCTTTTTGCAATGAGAATTGAATCGTTTTCATTTTTACATATTCCACTAACTGCTAAAGTTTTAAGTTTTATTTTTAGAGAAGGATCTTTTATGCGAGCATAATGATATCTGTATGGCGCCCAAAAAGCCTTAATATAAATTTCAGTCTTAACACTTGAATGACTTAGGTAAAATAACATCTCACGATCATGAATTTGACTTGACTTGACCGTAGAATTCCATAATTTCTCTATCTTCATATCTTGTTGATTATTAAGCTTTGGGGAAAAGTCATCTACAATATTTACAAATATTTTTTTTGATTTTTCTATTACACAATAATTTTTTTTAAATGCTTTAACAAAAATCTTCAAATCACAGAGTGAACTAATCCTACAGTTAACATTTAAACTAGTACCAAGAGAACTTCTATCAAAATAAATAACTTTTATAGATGCATTATTTGCTGCCAGGATTCCGTTATAAGAATCTTCAATAGCCCAAATTGTATGATTGGGGTACAAATCTTTAATAGAAAGATAAATATCTGGATGGGGCTTAGAGCTTTTAACCTCATCGCCTGTAATAATACTTTTAAAAAAATGTTTAATTTTATGTTTTTTGAGATAGCGCTCAACCTCTATACGAACTGAGGAGGTAACTAAAACTAAATCAACGTTATGATCATTAAGATATTTAAGTGTTGTAAAGACGTTTTGGATAAGAGGTGCATCTTCATAAGCTTTTGATAGACAAAATTTGTAATTTTTCAAAAGTTCTAAAATAGATTTATTAATATTATAATTTTTCTTTAATATTTTAACAACTTCCTCGATAGAAGGTCCATTTAATAATTGAAACTCCTCATCGCTTCCTTTAAAACCGAAATTAGATAGAAATTCGTAGTAAACCTTTTTTAATGGTTCAATAGAGTCAGCAATGACCCCATCAAAATCGAATGCTAATAAAAGTCGCATTTATCGTCTCTTAAGAACATACAAATTATTTTGCCCAAATCTTCCAAAATCATCTCTCATTTCTTCTGGAATATTCTTCAAAAAATCAGTCACACTTTGCATTAGCGGATGATCATATATAATATTTCCAGAGTTTATTTGCGGTAGAAGTACATATAAAAGTATATCATGAAGACTGGCAAAGTTTTTGGACATAGTAATTTCTGCTTGAAGGTTTGTTTTTATAAAATCTTCAAATTTACTTTCATCAATGAATTTGTTATATGGATCTGGGGTACGATTTGGAAGGCCGCTAAGCTGCCTTAGCTGATTTTGATTTTTATATGATTTAACAAAATTCTCAATAATTATTAAATAACCATCTTGTTTAACAAAGGAAACTAACTTTTTAAGCGCTTGTTTTTGCAAATCCCATGAATTTAAGTTTATCAAAAGTCTATCAGTTAAGACAAAGTCATATTCAGATTTTAACATTTCTTTTTTTTTTAATTTCAAAACATCCCCAACGCTAAAAGAAATTTTATAATTACAATAATCTTTTGACAGTTCCTTTGCAGCTTGAATCATCTCATTACTATAATCTATACCAACAAATTTAAAATCTGGATATATTTGAGCTAAACCAAATATATTATGACCATTTCCGCATCCTACCTCTAAAAGGTTTTTAGGAAATGTATTGCTTGATAGTTTTTTTATTGCTTTTGAAAAAGCATCAATTTCAAGTTGTTTAATTGTTGAGGTTTTGGTTGTAGATAATAAATCTATTGAATACTTCTTTGCTTTATTATCCCAATGCTTTTTAATATCATCTAATTTCATTAAAATACTTTCCCTTTAAATTTGAAATAATAAGATCATTGAAAAAATTTTCATACTTACAAAATTAGATTTTTTGTTTTTTAATTTCAGAAGCATAATTTAAAGCAGTATCTGCGAAAATGTAAGATAGCTTATTTATTTGTGCTTCAACAAATCCTATATTTAATTGCAAATTACGTTTGCTCATATTAAATTGGCCTAATTGCTTGTATAAAAAACATTACTTTAAGTCAAATATTTTTTCTCTTAGCTTACAAAATTAAATATTAAAAATAATTAAAATTGAAAATAAAGTATGTTAATTTACTCTCAATATGAAAAATAAAACAATCCTTGTTATTGTTGCGCATCCTGATGACGAAACGATTGGGATGGGTGGAACCATTGCTTTACATTCAGAAAAAGGTGATGATGTCTTCTGCTTGTCCCTTTGTGACGGAGTTTCAGCTAGAGACAACCATACTGATGATCAATTGAAAATCAGAAATAAGGCTGCTCAAACCACTGCAGATAGGCTTAAGTTTAAATGGCTTAAGTCACCAAATTTTAAGGATAATTGTCTTGATGCGATCTCTTTAATTTCAGTTATAAAATCGATTGAGAAAATTAAAGAAAAAATAAAGCCTGATATTATTTACACTCATAGTCAGGCTGATTTAAATATTGATCACAGAATAGTAAATCAGGCGACATTGACAGCCTTTAGACCACAATCAAATGAGTTATGTTCTGAAATAAGACTAATGGAAGTTTCTTCTGCAACTGATTATAGCTTTGGAAAAATTAATGGTCTTTTTGAACCTAATCTGTTTATTTCTATAAAAGATGTATGGGACCTGAAACTTAAAGCTTTAGAGAGCTATTCAATGGAAATGAGAGACTACCCACATACGAGATCATATGATGGAATAAAGAATTTAGCTAAATATAGAGGAAATCAAGTTGGGCTAGATATGGCTGAAGCGTTTGAAATAGTTAGAAAAATTAAAAGATGAGAAATTATTTAATTTGTTGTTCAAAAAAATGGTTTTCCAAAGATTTTCCTTACAAAAAGCTTAAAAACACCTCTTTTTTTTACATTTCAAAAAAAGAGGATTTAACAGTTGAGTATTTAAAAAAAATTAATCCTCTATCAATTTTTTTTACACACTGGCATTGGTTAGTTCCCGCAAATATTATTGAAAATTATGATTGCATTTTATTTCATCCCTCACCGTTACCTTTTGGAAGAGGGGGGAGTCCTATTCAAAATATGATTTTTCGTGGTTTTAAATCCACTCCATTATGTGCATTGAAAATGTCTTCAGAGTTAGACGCCGGTCCAATTTATAAAACAATAGAAATTTCGTTAGAGGGAGATTTAAAAAATATTTTTTCAAGAATCAAAGTTGCATCTGAAAAAATAATTCTTGAATTAATAACCTCAAAGCTTAAACCAAAACCTCAAATTGGTAAGCCGGAATATTTTATAAGGAGAAAACCAGAACAAAGTGAAATAAAAACAAAAGAAGGTTTAATATCTATCTATGATAAAATACGAGCACTAGATGGCTTGGATTATCCGAGAGCATTTATAAATTATGGAAATAAAAAGTTTGAATTTTCAAATGCAAAAATTAAAGACAATCATATCACTGCAAGGGTAAAAATAAAAATAAAAGAGTAACACAAAAAAGATTTTGCAGAGAAATTGGCATTAAAATTAATTAAAAAGACTTTTGTTTAATTTTATTTTTAATAATAGATAAACAATAATATTCTTCCAATCCTAAATCAACTTGGTATGATCTACAATAACCCTATGATTATCTTTAAAAATCTAATACTTTACATCTTAATTTCATTTTTCCTTTTATTTTGTTTTGAGATGCTAGCCAGAAAAATTGAAAGATATCCATTTCAAAAATTTAGTAAAGTTTCATACGAATCGATAAAAGAAAATTTAAAAAAAGATGAGTGGAAAGTTTTTGAAGTAAAAGAATGTAGTAATGAAATTTTTAACGATTTTAATTTACTAAGAAAACCTCTTGTACCTTTAGAACATTTAAATCAGAATGAAAAAAGAAAAATTGCTCAATACACAAATGAATTATCTCTTACTTTTAATGGAAGAGGACCAAGAGATGACAAAGAAAAAAATATTTTTATATTGGGAGGTTCAACTGTTTATGGCGATGGTCTTGAATGTCAAGAGTATTCATTACCAGCGGCATTGAATCGATCTGATAAATTAAGTTCTTATCATAATTATGGATTTTCTGCCTATTCAAATACAGAGACCACAAATTATTTTATTAAACTTTTAAAATACTCTTTTCCTGTCAAGGAAGCTTGGTTTATTGAGGGAATTAATGATGTAATGCAGAAAGTAGTATTAGGAACACCAAGTTATACATTTGGTTTCAGCGCTTTAGGTATGAGTGGAAGACTAAATTTAAGGTATGCAATAATTGAGTCACTATCAAGTAGAAGTGCACTTTTTAGATTGTTGACAGGAATTACTCCGGTCATTAATGCAAATATTGTGGAAACTGATAACTTATATCCAATATCCGTTAATAATTTTTCGCAAATATCAACAAAAGAAAAAATAATACATAGATCAAATGTAGCTTCTGATATTGTTATTCAAAATTATCTATTTGTAAAAAAACTTGCAGAATATGAAAATATTAGAGTTTTGTTTTTTATTCAACCAAATTTGTTTGACAAAATTGTCTACACTGATGTTGAAAAAAAAATAGTGGAGAAAATTAAAGAGTATTATTCTATTGATTTGATTAAGTTAGCATTTGAATCTTATTACAAGATGCTTAAAGAAAAAGCTGGGGAAAAGGATATCAAAATACTGGATCTTAGAAGTTGTGTAAAAAATATAAATAAAACAATCTATTTTGATATAAACCATTTAAGTCCCCAAGGAAATGAAGTTTTAGCAAATTGTATAACCAAAAAATTTAAAAATTAAAAAGATATAACTAGTCTAACTCAAATTTATTTGTATAAATTTTGATTTTATTTTTTTGTAATTTTTTATCTAAAATATAATTACCTATTACCAAGAAATCTAAACCAGTTCCCATAAAACATCTTATTGCATCTTTTGGAGTACAAACAATTGGTTCTCCTCTAATATTAAATGAGGTATTGATAAGAATAGGAACTTTAGTTAATTTATGAAATTGTTTTATTAAATCATAATAAATTTTATTATCAGATTTTTTTACTGTTTGGATTCTTGCGCTGTTATCGATATGAGTAATTGATGGAATCTTGGACCTCAAGTTATTAATTTTTTGTAAACCATTCAAATGGCTAGCTTTGGATTTCAAAAGTTTGTGTTTTTTTACATTCGATACAATGAGCATATAAGGTGATTCAACATCTAAATCAAACCAGTCAGAAACTTTTTCTAAAATAATTGAAGGTGCAAATGGTCTAAAGCTCTCTCTAAATTTAATCTTGAGATTTAAATTTTTTTGCATCTTTGGGTTGCGAGGGTCAGCAATGATTGATCTAGCTCCCAATGCTCTAGGTCCAAATTCCATTCTACCTTGAAACCACCCAATGGCTTTACCTTTGGAAATTTCAAGAGCTGTCTTCTCAATTAATTCCTTTTTATTAAAAAATGTAAATATAGTATTTTCATTTTTTAAGATTTTTTTGATTTCTTTATTTGAAAATGAAATTCCCAAATAGGATCCAAACATCTTGTCTTTTTTTTCAATAATTCTTTTTTTCTTTAAATGGAGATGCCAAAAAGCTAAGGCTGCACCAATGGAGCCACCTGCATCCCCTGCTGCAGGTTGAATCCATATGTTTTTAAAAATCTTTTTTTTGTGTACTTTTCCATTCGCAACACAATTAAGAGCAACTCCACCCGCGAGACATAAGTTGTCTAAATTAAATTCTTTTTTTAGATTTGCTAGAATTTTTATAATAATTTCTTCAGTTACTACTTGAATTGATGCTGCAATATCCATATAAAATTTTGAAATTTCTGACTCTGGTTTTCTCCTAGGTTTTCCAAAAAGTTGCTCAAATTTTTTATTCACCATTTTAAAACCAGTTGAGTATTCAAAAAATTCCTGATTCATTCTGAATGATCCGTCTTTTTTGATATCAATTAATTTTTCTTTAATTAAGTTTTTAAATTTTGGTGAACCAAAAGGTGCTAACCCCATTAACTTGTATTCACCACTATTCACTTTAAAGCCTGAATAAAAAGTAAACGCAGAATAAAGAAGACCTAAGGAACTTGGAAAATGAATTTCTTTTATAACCTTTAAATCGTTTTCTTTGCCGATGCTTACCGAGGTGGTTGCCCATTCACCAACTCCGTCTGCGGTAAAAACAATTGCCTCTTCAAATTTTGATGGAAAAAAAGCACTTGCAGCATGACTTAAATGATGCTCTGAAAAAAAAATTTTCTTTTCGTCAAAATTAGGATCAATCTTTTTTAAATTTTCAAAAATATTTTTTTTCATAAATAACTTTTCTTTTAACCAAAGAGGTATAGATTTTAAAAACTGAAAAAATCCACTTGGGGCAAAAGCAAGATAAGTTTCAATAAGTCTTTCAAACTTTAGAAAAGGCTTTTCAAAAAAAACAATATAGTCAACTTCTGACAAATTTATTTTGTTGTATTTCAAAAGATTATTTAGAGCAAGTGTTGGAAAATTTTTATCATGTTTAATTCTGGAAAACCTTTCCTCCTGTGCTGCATAAGCAATCTTGCCATTTTCCAACAAAGCAACTGCACTATCATGATAAAATGCTGATATACCAATAATTTTTATCATATATATTTAAAAAATTGTGTAGATAAAAGGAGCAACAACAGTTCCTTGAGTTAAAACAAATAGTGATCCAAAAATTAACAACACAATAACAACTGGGTATATCCAAAATTTTTTACGTTTAATTAAAAAAACGAAAAATTCTTTCAAAAAACTTGACATTAAAATTGATCCCTGAAATGTGTTGATTTTTGGTTTCTAGTAATCCAATAACTTTTATGATTTGATTTTTTCATTTTTAAAATATCATAGTTGAAAATTCTTATCAATAAACTGATTGGAATAATTGTTAAAATGTATACTAATGTCAAAAATAAAGGTGTAACTATTAACCCCAAAAAGAAACCGAACTTTATCCATAACTTTAAAGGGTATAAAAAAACTTTGGAAAAAAAGATTGTAAAGGTTAAAAATGTTGTTGAGGTTAAAAGAAGACTTATACTTAAAGTGTTTAAATAAAGTAATTTATAAAAAAATATCAGAGTAGTGACTGTACTTATAAGTAAGCCAAATTGGAAGTTTTGATCCTTAAAATGTTTTTTGAAAAACATTTGTAAATTGTACCAATTTAAGAAATTGATTAATATTAAAAAGATTTGCGATAGCAAATAAATTGGTTGCGGGGGCAGGATTTGAACCTGCGACCTTCAGGTTATGAGCCTGACGAGCTACCAGGCTGCTCCACCCCGCGTTAATAGCAGCTGTGTTTTTAAGGCCCGGCAACGACCTACTCTCCCGTGCCTTAAGACAAAGTACCATCGGCGCTGAGGGTTTTCACGACCGAGTTCGGAATGGAATCGAGTGTTCTCCCCTCG